>Ga0210057_1005442_pt1 | contig 16355 bp, 14 predicted proteins | sample CryGeyCG2114_010_2_FD_183968 | JGI IMG/M metagenome (GOLD analysis project Ga0210057, IMG submission 183968) | Groundwater microbial communities from aquifer - Crystal Geyser CG10_big_fil_rev_8/21/14_0.10 (SPAdes) (version 2) | ecosystem: Environmental > Aquatic > Deep subsurface > Groundwater ...
GGTAATAGTAATGGCGCTAAACATGGAAACCAAGATGCCGATGGCTAAGGTGATGGCAAAACCTTTTATAATTGAACTGCCGAACCAGGCCAGAATAATGCAGGTGATGATACTGGAAAAATTTGAATCTCTGATGGATAGCCAGGCGCGGTTAAAGCCCTCTTCAATGCTGGAAAGTATTGGCTTGCCGTTTCTTAATTCTTCTTTAGTCCTTTCAAAAATCAGAATATTGGCGTCTACGGCCATACCCACCGATAAAATAAAACCAGCGATGCCGGCTAAAGAAAGGGTTATTGAACCGATTTCAAAAATTGCCAGCGTTATCAAAGTATAAATTATTAAAGCCAAGACCGCGATCAGGCCGGGTAAACGATAATAAAAAATCATAAATAAACTGACTATCAACAGGCCAAGAAGGCCAGCGATCAAACTCCTTTGTAACGATATTTTGCCCAAAGCCGGACCAATGGTCTGCTGATTGATAAGCTCGATTGGCACGGGCAAGGCGCCGGCAGTTAAGCGCTGGGCCAAAACCTTAGCTTCGGTTAAATTAAAATTCCCGGAAATAACGGCTTTACCGTCAAGGATTTCTTCCTGAACGGTGGGAATGCTGATAGGTGAACCATCCAAAAAAATAGCCACCGGTTTTTGCAGGTTTCTTTTGGTGATTGCGGCAAACAAGTCCTTACCTTCGCTGTCAAATTCCAAACTGACATTGGGTTGGCCGGTGTTAGGATCAAACTCCACCTGGGCTTTTTTCAATTGCTTACCTGATAAACTGGTATTGATCCATTGATCGGCGTTAGAATTGATTTTTGTTTCTTCGTCTTTTTTAGCAATCAGGATGTGACTGGCCAGAACCTCTTCATTCTCCCCTTCCCCTCTTTCATCCACTTTTTTAATAATATGGTAACCAAATTGAGTTTCTACTATCTGGCTGGAAATTTGTCCGGCGGCTAAGTCATCAAAAATTGCTTGGTCAAATTCAGGCACGAATTGACCGCGCTTGGCCCAGCCCAGGTCGCCGCCGTTGGCCTTTGATCCGGGGTCTTCGGAAAATTGTTTGGCCAGCTCAGCAAAATCCTCACCGGCCAGAACCCTAGTCAATAGTTCTTCTGCCTTATTTTTCGCTGTTTTATTGTAGTCTTGGGCAGCGGCTTTTTCTTCAGGCGTTAACAAGACGCCTTGAGTGGCTTCCGGATTCAATTCTTTAAATTCCAAAAACGGCGTTTCACCAATGTTCTTTATCGCTTCTTGAACATCAAAAACACCGGCCAATTCCACAATCAGCCGGTTGCTGCTGCTGGTCTGTACCACTGGCTCGGCCACGCCAAAAGCATTAACTCGGCGCTCAATAACATCTCTGACTCCTTCCATGGCAGCATCACGCTCACCGCTGTCTATTTGAGAAACATCGGCCTGATAAATCAAATGAGTGCCACCCTGCAAATCCAAGCCCAATCTCGGGGAAAACGAACCAAAAAAATCATGACCCGGAAAATTACCGGGCAAATTTGGGTAGTCAATTAAACCGGCCAGCAAAGTCAGGAGTAAAATCGCAAAAAAAGTCAACCAGATTCTTCTTCTTGTGGATATCTTCCTAGTTTTAGGCATAAACTTATACAGCATTTTAGCACAAATCCCAATAACATATCAACCTTGACAAACCCACATTAATTTGTCGTATTAGATTAACCGGTTATTTAATAACATTCGCTAAAAAATCATGCTGAAAATTAATCGTTAATTTAAGCCCGGTGTCCTGCGCCTAGGGTCAATGACATTTATTCCGCCCCTCCATGCGGGGCGAGGCGGAATTATTTTTCAATATAGATTTTCGTACCGATGGCGGCCCAGCTAAACAATTTTTCGGCCGGCCCAATGCCCAATCTGACGCAGCCATGAGAAACGGGCGTGCCCAAATGGCTTTGACCTTCACGATAACCGTTAGGCCAATAAGGCAGTTCGTGGATGCCAAAGCCCGGATAAAACTCCATCCAAAACGGCATGTATAAACCGTATTTTTTGGAAAACTGCAGTTTAGATTTTTTTAATACGGAAAATTCACCGACCGGTGTCGGATAATTTGTTTTACCGGATGATATTGAATTTTCATCCAGCAAAAATCCGTTTTCAAAGTAGCGGAGCATTTGTTCGGAAAGGTCAATGGAGATGTAATGATCGTCCGGTTTACTAGCGCTGGGGAATTGCTGGGGAATGGTATAAATTTTATTCTGATAAACCGACGGAATCACTCCGCCTAAAAAATCTTCTTCGTTGGCAGAAAACTGAATTTTGATATTGTTAAAACCGTCAATGATCCGCAAGTAAGGTCCGTTGCCAAAACCGGCGCCGAAATAAATTAATCCGCCATCAGTATCTAAATTTATTCCACCCTTAAAATTTTGATCATAAAACGAATACGAAGCAATGTATTCGCCGTTGTTACGATATAAATATAAACCGGCTAAATCATTTTTATTGGGGAAAACTAAAATTTCTGCCACCCCGTCCGTGCCTAAATCAGCCGCTTTAATGCGCTGGCCATGCTCAAAACTGTTTTGCAGGTCAATCTGGTTTAAAAAACTGCCCTGACGGTCAAATATTTTTATTGAGTTACGGCTGTTAGAACTGACAATGATTTCGGGCAAAGAATCATTGTATAAATTACCGGCAGCAATGTTTACGCCGCCTTTGTCCGCTTTGTCAAAGGCAAAAAAAGAACTTAAAACTTTGCCCTGATTGTTTAAAACCAAAACGTGCGGCCCGCCGCCGGCCGTGGCGCCGGTTATTATCTCGTTGACACCGTTTTTATCCAGGTCGGCTACGGCTAAATTTATTCCGCCCAAATACGCTTCGGGGTAAACCAAAAACTGGTTGATTAACGAACCATCCAGACGGAAAATTTTAATGTAGGGTTTAGCGCCAGCGGCGGCGGAAATGATAATTTCCGGAGTGCCATCGGTCCCTAAATCCGCAACCACCATGTCGCCCACTTTATTCCAGTAAAAATCCTGCAGTTCAACGATGGAAAGCAGCTGACCCTGAAAATCAAACACTCTGATTTCTTTATTATTTTCCGAGGCCAAAGCAAAAAAAGGAATAATTAATATCGTTGATACAAAAATTATTAACCTTTTAACCATAACTTAACTATGATTATTAAGTTGTCTCTTTATCCTCGCCCACAAAGTGAAATCGCGGCATCTTTTTACCATTTATCTCCACTTCTTCAGTAAACATAGCTAACGGTCTGACCCAGAGCGCCTTATCATCATAAAGTTTTTGGTACACCACCAGTTCCTCAAACGTTTCGCTGTGCTGGGCTACGCCAATGACCCGGTAACGTTTGCCTTTATAATGTTCGTATTCGCCTAATTTTAGTTTGTTTTCCATGATAGTTTTAACGTGCTTCAGATTGGCCAGGAAAGTTTAAAGGGTCCGTATATTTTTGGGCCAAAAGACATATTTAACACTTCTATTAGATAATGTTTATCGCAGATAACTGCGCTGCGTAAAGTGCCACCGCATCCTTCTACGGTTTCACTATTTTTTGATTTACAACCAGCTACAGTTTTAAACAATTTCACAAATACCGGCTTTTCTTTGGTCGCTTTACAGATATAGGTGCTGTAATCGCCCCTGTCCCCATAATCTATACTGGGATCCTTAAACATGAAGTCGGAAACATTTTCAAAATCTTTTTTTAATTTATCATCCAGTTTTTGACCGGGTTTGGCATATTTTATGCCTTTAGGGATGTTGTTATAAACCAGATACCCGTCTTTTTCTTCGCTAGTCTGATTAATTTGTCCTGCCTGATCATTCTTAGTGGTACATCCAGTAATGACCACTAAGCTCAAGACAATCAAAATCAGATTTAAATTTTTTTTCATTGACTTTTAAAATTAAGTTTTAATTGATTTTATTTGAATTATTATTATTCCACCTAATTAATTGCAGAGCACTGAACCCATGGCACTGTTGACCATTTCTTATCGCACCGCAAAAATAAGGTTCATTCCGAAAAACTTTTTATCCAGCTATTGAATAACTGTTTTATTTCAGCCAAGTGTTCAGGATCGCGGAACGTGTGCGGTGCGCCTTTAATAACATGAAATTCTTTTTTCCCCGGCAGCGCGGCGTATAGAATTTGTTGATGTTCCGGCAACGTGCTGGTATCATTTTCTCCTACAATCAGCAGTACCGGCATTATCAGCTTATCAGCTTTCAGCAGTAAGTCATATTTCAGACGATCTAATATGTGTGACCATTTTAGTCGCTTTGTGACACCTGGCTTGGAGCCACTTTTCTCTTACCGCCACCCGGTTCGCTGCCATTCTTTTAATTCTTCGGGTCCGTAACGCTCACGTGCTTCTATAGTCAATTTGCCTGAAACTACGGTAGAAATTGGCGCCACTACTTTAACTTTCTGGGGATAATTTTCCGCAAACAACGCTACACAAATGCCGCCTAAACTATGTCCGGCTAAAACAAATGGTTCCTGATACCATTCTTGTTTCGCAGACCATTTGATTACGTCATCTAAATCCTCGTAATAATTAGTGGTCGTGGCATCCTCGTAATTGCCATCGCTTTCGCCCAAAGTATTAGTCGTATCAAATCGGACAACGGTATATTTATTCTGTCCAAACGATTCGGCAATAGTTTGTAAATGCGGCTGTTCTTTGAATCCGCCCAGTCCGTGCATTACAAAAGCTAAACCTTTCTGTGGTTCTGATTTTTCTACGATCACAGCGATCCGCCGTTCTTTTCTGTTGCTGATAATTTCTTTTGTCATAATCTCTTGCAATTCCCAGCGTTCCTTGGCGCTTTTGATTTTATTTCTTATTCCACAAGATTAGAAATTGATTTTTGACAGCTTGTCGGCTTTAACAATTTTCTTCTCAACCGCACCAGCAAATAATCTGTAAGCTGCCCGCCTTTCTTTCTGATATACCATCTTGATGCCAAGTATTGTTTTACATTTCTTACAAATTAAATATTTGTCTGCAAAATTTTTAGAAACAAAAATCCGATCTAGGTAGAGGCGTTTAAGTATTCCTGAACCGTCCTTTTGGTAAAACGAGATCGGGTTTTTACATATCACGCAATTTAATAATAACCATCGTGAATATCCTCCTCTATTTTTCTTGTATCCGTCACTCTTGAATGCAAACTTTGGTCTCATAATTTTAGTCTCTATTCCCCCTGGCACTTTTTCGGTCTTATTTCGGTGTCCAAGGGACTACTTGTTCTAATTCTGATAAAAGTTTAGGAAATAGTTGTTTTCCTTTCTGTGTCCTAATTTGGTCTGACAGCCCAGTTTTCCATAAATTTATCAGTTTGAAAAAACTTTCTGGCTGATACTTTTCCTGTAAGTGCTCAATGCATAATTTGCTTAGGTTATCAGCATCAACAATAACTGCCTCGTCTTCCCGTTCTGATTGGTGTTTATCGGCTGCTGCTATTAATCTGACCACGGTTTCAATTTCAAAATTAGTGAAATCCAACTTAGTGAGTACTTCGGGAATTAATCTGGATGAATTTTCATTTGCTTTAGATTCAAGTTTCAGCATCTCGGTTAGATTGACTTTTCCTTTAGGAGCAATTCCTGACCAACCGATATCGTGAATACAAGCCGCAGTTATTAACAGATTTAAGTCATCTCGGCCACTTCCTAATTCTTTCACCCACTTCATAACCCTAAGCGCATGTTCCCAATCACCGGCTCTGGCCGATGCAAAGTATGGTTTGGCTATTTTTTTAAGCTTTTCCTCTTGTGTAGATTTTGGCATAGTTTTTGACATATTCCCCCAGACTACCAGAAAGTGTAATATGTGTTTTTACATTACCACCGAACCTTGACCTTTCTTCTCACTTATGCTATAGTTCGCTGATTTAGTTCTTAACTTTTAAACCGTGAGGAGGATATCTTAAAATGAAAGAACTTAGTAAAGCTATTGCCACCATTGCGATATGGGGCGGAGCAGCCCTTCTTTCCTATCTTTTTAATTCATTCGGCATTTTGTCCGGAGGCGGTGCCGCATGGATTGTAGTAGGCATAGTTCTTCTTACCGCCTGTATTTGGACAACTTAGGTTTATTTTGATTCATTATCTACCATTAGCCCGACTCAACTAGTCGGGCTTTTTCTTTCTCCTACGCCCCGTGGCACTTCTTAAATTTCTTCCCTGAACCGCAAGGGCACGGATCGTTGCGGCCAACCTTTTTACCGCTGTCATCGCGGGCTTTGCTTTGGATTGCTTTTTTTTCTGCCTGCGAACCGACTACTTGACCAAAAGGGCTGACCTGATTTTTGTTCAAAGAAATATTCCTTTTCTCCGACGGCTGATTGATGCCGGCTGACTGCCCGGCTTTAAATATATTGGTAATGGTCTGGGTATTAATGGCTCCTAACAGACCCTGAAACAGCAGATAGGTTTCTTTTTTGTATTCAATCAGCGGGTCGCGCTGGCCATAGCCCCTTAGGCCAATGCCGGTTCTCAAATGATCAATAGACTCCAGATGTTCAATCCACAAATAATCTATGGCGCGCAGCAAAAACTGTTTTTCCACCAAACGCATGGGATTTTCCTTCTCCTTTAGTTCCGGCAGATCGTTGATTCTTTGCTCCATGGCGTCATATTTTTTCTTGAATAAATCAATCAAATGGTCAATCAATCTTTGCTCATCCTGGAATTTTATAATTTCTTCCTGCTCGGCTTGATTAATGCTGATGATGGAATTTACCACTTCGGCTATTTCTTTGCCGTCCAATTTGCCGGTTTCCTGATTGACATGACTGTTAACGATATTGGCTGTTTCGTCCTCCAGCATACCTAAAACCATTTCTTTTAAAGAGGTAAATTCACTTGAAGTAGCGGGCTGGACTTTTTCTTCAGCCAGCCCAAGAATTAAATCCCGCTTGCGATAAATAGTTTCTCTCTGCTTGTTTAAAACATCATCGTATTCCACTAGATGCTTTCTGATGTCAAAATTGTGGCCTTCCACTTTTTTTTGCGCCGATTCAATGGATTTGGAAATCAGCTTGTTTTCTATAGGCAAATCCTCCGGCACTTTCAACATCGTCATCATGGATTTGATCCGGTCCGAGCCGAAAATCCTCATCAAATCGTCGTCCAGACAGACAAAGAACTGCGATGAACCCGGATCGCCCTGCCGGCCCGACCGGCCTCTTAGCTGATTATCAATGCGGCGCGATTCGTGGCGCTCGGTGCCGATCACGTGCAGTCCGCCGGCCGCAATCACTTTTTCCTTGCCGGCCGGGTCCGGCGGATTGCCTCCTAAAACAATGTCAACGCCGCGGCCGGCCATGTTGGTGGCAATGGTTACGGCGCCGTAGCGTCCCGCCTGGGCCAAAATTTGGGCTTCTTTGGCATGGTTTTTGGCATTAAGCAGTTCATGCTCTATTCCCTCTTTAGTCAGCAGTTCCGACAATAACTCGTTTTTTTCAATAGAAATTGTGCCAACCAGCAGCGGCTGCCCTTGCTCGTGCCTTTTTTTAATTTCCCTGATTACCGCGCGGAATTTGCCAATCTCGTTTTTGTAAATACTGTCGTTAAGATCGCGCCTGACCATCGGTTTATGAGTCGGGATAACCGTCACATCAAGATTATAGATCTTGGCAAACTCCTCCGACTCGGTGGCGGCGGTACCGGTCATGCCGGCCAGTTTTTTATACATCCTGAAATAGTTCTGAAATGTGATGGTGGCCAGGGTCACGCTTTCCCGCTGCACTTTGACGCCTTCTTTGGCTTCTATGGCCTGATGCAGGCCTTCGGAGTATCTGCGGCCGAACATTAAGCGGCCCGTAAATTCGTCCACGATTATCACTTCGCCTTCTTTGACCACATAATCACGGTCGCGCTTGAATAAAGTCCGCGCTTTCAGGGCCGCTTCCAAATGACTGACCATTTGGATGCCATGGGTTTGGTAGATATTATCTACGCCCAGCATTTTTTCAATTTTTTCTATGCCAATTTCTGTCAGAGTGCAGGCCCGCATTTTTTCGTCAATATTATAATCTTCGTTCTCTTTTAAGCCAGTGACCATTCTGGCAAACTGGAGATATTTGTCGGTGGATTCTTCAGCCGGCGCCGAAATAATCAAAGGCGTCCGGGCCTCGTCTATCAATATGGAATCCACTTCGTCAATAATGGCGTAATGATGGCCGCGCTGGACTTTTTGTTCCGATTGCCAAACCATGTTATCCCTAAGGTAATCAAAGCCGAATTCGTTGTTGGTGCCGTAGGTTATATCGGCCTGGTAAGCTTCTTTTCGGGAAACCGGACGCAGGAACTTTTCCGGCACCACCACGCCCAAATCCCTTTCCTGTTCTTCTTCTTTCGTCGGCGAGTAATTTTCATCGTAAACAAAGGCACTCTCGTGCTGCAGACAGCCCACGGAAATCCCCAGATAATTGTAAATTTGCCCCATCCAAACCATATCGCGACTGGCCAGATAATCATTGACGGTGACAACGTGAACGCCCTGTCCATTTAAGGCATTTAAAAATATGGCGGCGGTAGAGGTTAGAGTTTTCCCCTCGCCGGTTTTCATTTCGGCAATCTGCCCCTGATGCAAAACAATGGCGCCTAAAATTTGAACGTCAAAATGCCTTTGGTGCAAAGTCCGTTTGGCCGCCTCCCTCGCCAGGGCAAAAGCTTCGGGCAGAATTTCGTCCAAAGGCACGTTATTTTTGGCTTTAGCTTTTAAATCGCCAACTATGCCTTTTAATGCCGGCTGATCCAAAGGAGCGTAGGCCTTTTCCAAATCATTGATTTTATCCACCAGTGGCTGCTGACTGCGCAGATACTTTTCGTTGGCATCGCCAAAAATTTTACTTATCAAACTCATAAAAACTGATGTTACAAATTATAACTTGGTAATTTGGTAATATAGTGATGGCTGTAAAAACTGTCTTTCAGACCAATCTTTTCCGATCTATCAATATTCTTTTATGTTCAACAATCTGCCGGGCCAGCTTATCCCTGACCTTAACCACGCTGGTCAAAAGATCGTAATCGTATTCAACCAGTCTGAACATTTTTTCGGGAATGGTCAAGTTAACCTCCACCCTGAACACCCGGCCCTTCTTTTTGGGCGGGTCTTGGCTTAAATCCACCCTAAAAGAAATAACCTGGCCAATAATTTTTGCCAGCTTGTTAAACTTGTCATTAATTAATTTTTTAAATTCTTCCGGAATCTCCAAATTCTTGTTGTAAATTATTATATTCATATTGATAATTGTATCAGGTTGATTATACCTTTAAGTTATAATAGATTTGTCTTTTTGACAATTTTTGTTAAAGTAATAAAATATGAGTGAATTAGAACATAAACAATCGTCAGGAGGTAATCATATGACGAATAAAATAAATCCTAATGGCAACGATTTCGCGGTAGTTTCCGGAAGGACCAATCCAGAATTAGTTAAAAAAGTTGCCGAACATTTGGGTGTTGACCCGATCTTTCTTGACACTAAGTCTTGGGGCAATGGCTATCCACGATGTATCCGCCCGGCTAATGTTACCTTTCAGGGCAAAGATGTTTTTATTGTGACTAGTTTACAATACCATGGCATCGGTTCGCCAGTTGAAGAGTTGGAATTAATACATGAGGCCTGCGGCAGCGCCGCTACCAGACATCTGATCATAACCTGGTTCTGCACCAAAGACGATGTTGAGCACGGACCCGGGCATATTCCCAATGCGCCGATGATTGCCCAAAGAATCAGAGAGCTTGGCCCGACGTCGGTCAACCTTTTTGACCCGCATCAATCCGGCCACATGGGATATTTTGACCCAATAAGACGCAGAAGATTTTATCTTTTGCGGCTACTGATTGAATATGCCAGAAAAATAGGCATTAATCAAATCGCCGGAGCAGATTTTGGCTCCACTAATCGCGCTCTTAAGGTCGAAAGATTTCTTCAAACCGGAGTGCCCTTTTTAATCGCACAGAAAGTGCATCAACATAACCGTGAAAATGAGCTAGCCATTCATCAATCGTTCGGTCAAATCATTGGCGAAAGAATCGGAATGTTCGATGATATGGCACTGACTCTAAGTACACTGGCCAAGACTGCGGAAATGCTGCATGAGATGGGTGCAAAGGAGGTTTTTGCTTTTGCACCGCATTTTGATCCTACGGAAAAAACAATGGGCAATCTGGTTCGTTGTTTCAATCAAGGGCTACTTACAGCGTTTGTCACTACCAATTCCACTGCCATTCCGCCAGAGTATCTGTCTCTTGGCCAAGAGCGTTTTATAGTCATTGATGCGTCTTCGTTCATTGGCGACGTGATTAGATCAATTATTAAGGGTGAGTCAACTTCGCCATATTTTGACGACATTTAGTTTGTCGGATAAACCCACCATTCAGCCAACGCCGGTTCTATCAGAATCGGCGTTTTTTTAAAAACCAACGTACCTCACTTCTTCTTCCAACTGAATGCCCAGTTGATCCCTGGCCTTGGTTTTAACAAAGCTGATTAACTGCACCACTTCGTCGGCAGTGGCATTGCCGCAATTGACTATATGATTAGCATGTTTTTCCGAAATTTGCGCCTGACCAATTTTTTGGCCCTTCAATCCAAGTTGTTCAATCAGCCAGGCCGTGGCAATTTTTTTATATTCAAAGAACTTTTCAGGAATTTTATAGCCCCGGTCCGTTAAATTTTTAACCACTGCTTTGGTTAATATAATATTTTTAAACGTGCTGCCGGCTGATGGCTGATGCGGGTGCTTTTGCCAGCGATCATGGCCTAAACCGATCATTTTTTTTATGGATTGGTCTTGATTGCCCCTTTTTAATTTTAAAAATACTTTCAGAACAATCTGCTCTTTGCCCATCAGCGAGCTATAACGATAATCAAAACTTAAGCTCTTTTTGTCCAACGTTAATTTTTTAAAGTCCTTGTTCAAAACCTCAACTTTTTCCAAAACATCGGCGATCTGGAAGCCGTAAGCTCCGGCATTGCCCACCACGGCCCCGCCAACGGTACCGGGAATGCCGGTGGCAAATTCCAAGCCGGTCAGCCCCCGGCTGACCGACAGACCGACCAGCTGATTCAACAACATATCGGCGCTGGCAGCAATAATGTTTTTTTTGACAACAGCTGAACAAAAATTCAGTTTAATCGTCAAACCGTCAAAACCGGCGTCGGAAACTAAAAGATTGCTGCCTTCGCCGATAATCAAAAATTTGAGTTTATTTTTTCTGGCGAATTTCAAAAGTTTGATTAATCTCGGCTCATCGTTAATCAAAGAAAAATATCTGGCCGGGCCGCCGACTTCAAAAGTAGTCAGATTTTTGAAAAGGATATTTTTTTGAATCTTAGGATCAATTTTTTTTAGCTGTGCGTACATATATTGTTCTGGCCAAATCGTCCAGATCGCCGGCGCCCATTATTAACAGCAAATCGCCGGGTAAAACATTTTGATAAATTAATTTTTTGGTGGCTGGAAAATCGGGCGAATAAACAATGGCGCTCCTTTTTTTGTTTCCGGTTTTGACGATGTCATTAACTAAAGATTTTGAAGTGATGGCTTTGTCACTCTGGTACTTGCGGCCGGCAACATCGTAAATTTCCTGTAAAATTATAAAGTCAGCTTTGTTAAAACAGGATAAAAAACTGCGGTACAACTTTCTGGTTCGGTCATGCTGGTGCGGCTGATAAACCAGAAACAATCTCCTGACCGGAAAAAACTCCTTGGCGGCCTTTAAAGTTTTTTTAATCGCCGACGGATGATGAGTGTAATCCGATACCACCGTAACGTCAGCAGCGTTTTTCAGCTGGCCCAAAACTTCAAACCGCCGCCACAGCCCGCCGAAATTGGCCAGTGACTGATTTACCTTACCAAGGTCAATGCCCAGCTGATGGCAAAATCCAATAACCATCAGGGAGTTTAAAATATTATATTGGCCGGGAATCGGCAAAGTAAAGTCGCCTAAAAACTTTTTTTTATTATAAACATTAAAATGATACTGTCCTTTGGAAATGATAATATTTTTAGCCATATAATCGCTGGGATTTTTAAGACTGCAGCCAAAAGCCAGTGGCGGCAAAACGATCTTTGTCACGTTGCGATCGTCGGCATTGTAAAAAAGCTGACCGCCAGCCGGTATTTTGTCTATGAATAATTGAAAATGCCGAATAATGTCGGGCAAATCTTTATAAAAATCAAGATGGTCTTTCTCAATACTGGTCAGTAAAACTGACCATGGTTTTATTTTAAGCATGGTTGCCTTATACTCGTCGGCCTCGGTGACAAAGTATTTGCCTTGACCTAAATGAAAGTTGCCGTCAATTTGCTTAAGCTGGCCGCCAATCAAGAGCATCGGATCAAGGCCGCAATCAATCAGCACTTTGCCTAAAATTCCGGTGGTGGTAGTTTTGCCGTTGGTGCCGGTAACGGCGACGGTCTTTTTGCCAACGCTTATTTGCCCCAACAACTCGGCATAGCTAAGAAGCGGCACTTTTAATTTTTTTGTCTCCAATATTTCTATATTATTTAACGGCACGGCCGCTGAATAAACGGCCAGATCAACATTTTTAGGCAGATTGGACGCCTGATGGCCAATACTGATTTTTGCTCCCTGGGCGCGGAGTCTTTCTGTGATGGCGGAACTCAACAAATCAGAACCGGAAACCTTTTTTCCAAGCAAAACCATCATTTTGGCCAAAGCGGAAAGACCAATACCGCCAATACCGATAAAATGAATTTTATTAATTTTATCTAAGTTCATAAATTTTTTCGGCAATGATTTCGGCGCCTTGATGCGGTAAAATCCGGTTTATCTGCTCGCCTAATTTTTTTCTTGCCTCCCAATCAGACATTAGCTGATTAACTTTGGCAATCAGTCCGGCGGAATTTAGCTGATCTTGTTTTAAGCAAATGGCCGACTGTTTTCGGCAAAAATATTTGGCATTTTCTTCTTGCGCCGATTCTGGCAAGGGAACCAAAATCACCGGCTTAGACAGATAAGAAAGCTCCATTAAGGTGGACAGTCCGGCGCGGGAAATCACCAAACTGGCATCGGCGATTCTGGCAAAATAATCTTCCGCCAGCAGTTCAAAGGATTGATAATTTTCCTTTTGCGGAAAACTGCCAGATTTATTCTTACCGGTAATGTGAATGATGCGATAGCGTTTAGCCAGCTCGGCCAAAGAATCATGAATTAAATTGTTAATGCTGGCCGAGCCGGTTCCTCCGCCCAATACCAGAATATTTTCCGTCTTTGAATCATTATTTTTAACCAAACCGATTTCGGCTCTTAAAACCGCACCAACGCTTTCAGCTTGGCCGCTGAACTGACTGTTTGTTTCCGGAAAAGCGGTAAAAATCAAATCGGCATTTTTCTGGCAAAGTTTGTTGGCCAGACCGATTTTTAAATCCGGCTGGTAAAGAACCACTTTGGTTTTAAAAAATCTGGCCAGCCAAACCGGGGGCACGGCGACATAGCTGCCGGCGGAAAAAATAACATCCGGCCGAAATTTTCGTAAAATAAAAAATGACTGCAGACAACCAAAGAGAATGCGAAAAAAATCTAAAAAAGTGTTCCAGCTGAAATAGCGTCGGAGTTTGCCGGCGCTGATCGCCCGGTAAGCAATCTGGTAGCGCGCCACAAATTCTTTTTCCGGACCAGCATCCGTGCCGACAAAAAGAGTCTGCAGTTCCGCGTCTTTTTTACCCAACCGTTGCCAAACGGCAATTAACGGGCTGACCGACCCTAACGTCCCTCCGCCAATCAAAATTATTTTCATGAAATTTTGGTAAACACGTTAAACTATAAAAACTATTTAGCCGTTAAAATCAAGACTGGCCGCCCCGGGTTTGCTTGGAAATATTGGTAATTACCCCGCAAGCAAATAAAGTAATGGCCATAGAAGAACCGCCCGAACTGATAAAAGGCAAAGGTAATCCGGTTAACGGCACCAGGCCGACCATAGCGCCGATGTTAATCAGCGCCTGGACGGTGATCCAGCCGATAATGCCAACCGTTAATAATTTTCCAAACTGATCGGGCGAACCCCGGGCGATTTTTAAACTTCTGACCGTTAAATTAAAAAATAAAAAAATCAACAGCGCCGAAAAAATAAACCCCATCTCTTCGGCCATGACCGCAAATATGGAATCACCGGAAACTTCCGGCAAATAATGGAACTTTTGCCTTGACTTGCCAATGCCCAGGCCCAGCAAACCGCCGGAACCGACGGCTAATTTTGCCTGACTGATATGATAGCCGATTCCCTGCGGATCAACGGACGGGTTGAAAAAGGCCGTAATTCTGGCCAAACGGTAAGGCGCTATTTGCACCGAGGCAAAAACTACCGCCAGACCAATCAATATAATAAACAAAACGTGTTTTATTTGTCCGCCGGCCACAAAATAAACAATAATGCTCATGGCGATGATAATCAGCAAGGTGCCTAAATCCGGCTGGGCCAGAATTAAAATTGCAATTGTCCCTAAAGCGAATAAAAATGGCAGCAAGCCGTATTGGACGTCTTTTAAGCCGTGCTGGCCTTTTTGCTCCAGCCAGGCGGCCAAGTAGACTAAGAAAGTAAATTTGACAACTTCCGCCGGCTGAAAATCAATTATTCCTAAGTTCACCCAGCTTTTGGCACTGCCGTAAGTTTCTCCCAGGCCTGGAATAAAAACCAGGATTAATAAAAAAATTGAGGCCAGCAACATCTTCCAGGCGTATTTTTTCCACTTCATATAATTGAACTGCGACGCGAAAAAAAACAAAAAAATACCGGGCAGTAATCCATTTAATAATTGATGCTTTAAAAACCAATAGCTGTCGTTAAATTTTTGAAACGCCTGAACCGAACTGGCTGAAGATAAAACCAGCAGCCCTAAAAATACAATTACGCCCAAAGTGATAATAAAATTATAATCAGGTTTATGCTGATAATACTTGTAGGCAAAGGTTTTTTTTAACAGCTGCAGCAATAAAAATTTTAAATTGAACTTTCTTAGCATGATAGTCGGTTAACGATACTAATGAATTTCTGTGATCTTTCGCGGTAATCTTTAAACTGGCCAAAACTTTCACAGGACGGGGAAAGCAATACCACTTCGCCCGGTTTAGCTAGACGGTGCAGTAGTTTGACTGATTCAGTCAGATTTTTTGTTTTATGGGCTTTAATCCCCTCTTGATTGAGCAAAGGCAAAAGAAAACCGGCAATTTGCCCGCTGACGGCCGCGTTTTTTACCCGACATTGACGGGCAACTTTCACCATTCCCAGGAACTGTTTTTTATCGGGGTTGATTCTGGAGCCCTCTAAAATCAAATGAACCGTTCCGGGAGCAAATGATTTAACGGCCTGCCCGGTGGCTTCGGGCCTGGTTGAAGCCGCGTCGTTAATAAAATCCACGCCGTTGATTTTTCTTAAATACTGCATTCGGCCCTGACGCGGTTTAAAACCGTTCAAACCGCGCTGGATCTGTTTTTTGCTTATTTTAAGAATTTGCGCAACTTTTACCGCCGCTATTGCATCGGTGATTAAATGCCGGCCAAAAATGTTTTTATTAGCGATCAATTTTTGTACCGGATCAGCGGAAGAATAAAATAATCTTTTACCGGCTGAAAATTTTTTCAACTTCTTGGAAATCTGATCATCGCTGTTTAGCAGAAAATAGTCGCGGGCAACCTGATACCTGGCAACTTCCTTTTTAGCATTAATATATTTGGCAAAAGAATTGGCATGGTCTTCCAGATGATTCCTGGTGATATTGGTAATTACCGCGATTCTTGGAGATTTTTTTGAATAATTGGCAAAAGTCAGGGTCCGATTAGACAATTCGGCCACCAGGAAGCTGCCCGGCGGTGAAGATAGAATTTTTTCCAGATCAAAACTCTGCCAGCTGTCGCCCACCAAGTAAACTCTCCGGCCGGACGCTTTTAAGATGCGATAAATCAGGTCAGTGGTTGTGCCTTTGCCGGCGGTGCCGGTCACGCCGACTACTGTTCCTTTAAAATGCTCAAGAACTAAATTGTACCAGCACCACAACCTCTTTTTTTTCATTATTCTGCTTAACGGGCGGTTAATCCGGTAACGGAACCAGGAAGAAGGCGCAAAAATAACATCGGCCTTGGCCAAATCATTCAAGTAAGTGGCAGAATAATGAATTTTTTTAAGCCCCAAAAGCAGCCGGCGGATCTGGGCTTGGCTGGTTTTTAAAGATTGGCCGCGGTGATAGTTTAAATAATTCTTTTTAAATTCTTTAGCAATGGAAAAATCATGACCAACGATGTTGGTCAAACCCGATTGAATCAAAAAAAGGGCGATCCCGCTTCCCTCTGCGCCAGCCAGTCCGA
>Ga0210057_1005444_pt1 | contig 16349 bp, 15 predicted proteins | sample CryGeyCG2114_010_2_FD_183968 | JGI IMG/M metagenome (GOLD analysis project Ga0210057, IMG submission 183968) | Groundwater microbial communities from aquifer - Crystal Geyser CG10_big_fil_rev_8/21/14_0.10 (SPAdes) (version 2) | ecosystem: Environmental > Aquatic > Deep subsurface > Groundwater ...
ATATTCAGGGCCCAGCTGGTTTTCTCGGTAAGTGAAAAACAAGGGGCTCGGAAACCTTTAGGTTTTTCTCCAATTGTTTTTTCCGTTAATTCAACGCATTTTTCCATATCTTGGGTGAATTTTTCTTTTCCCAACTTTTTTAAAAGATGGTGGGAATAGCCGTGGGAAGAGATTTCATGGCCCTGAGAATGTATTCTTTTTATTAGTTCCGGATATTTTTCCATGACCTTACCAGTGGTAAAAAAAGTTGCCAAAGTATTATATTTTTTCAACAACTCCAGAATAGGTAGAACCGATTCCACTAAATAATCCGGCCGGGATTCCGGTAAATATTTTTCCAAAAAATGAGTATTGTACCAAAACTCCAAATCAAAGCTTAAAATTATTTTATTATCTGCCATGTTTTTAGAGCTTAACCTTAAGGATAGTCAGGCTTCCTCTTAAATATTTCTTGAAAACAGCCCAAGAATTTATGGTTCTAATAAATCTGAAAATTACTTTTGGCCGGAGGTAAAAAAAGGTAACCGCTTTTTTCTGAGTGGCCTTCAGTTCTTCTAAGCTTCTGCCTTGCGGTAAATAAGCCACTTCTTTTTCTGTCCACCCTCCCCAAGTATTGTAATGGTCCCAATTGAACGACCTAATTTCTCCTTTCTCTTTCAAGTCATTGAACATCGGCGTGCCGGGATAGGGCACAGTAATGGTAAACTGAGCCCAAAGAGGGTCTAATTTTTTGGCAAACTTGATGGTCTGGAGACTTTCTTGATAAGTTTCAGTTGGCAGGCCCAACATAAAAAATCCCCTAATAGTGATGCCTATTTTTTTGGTCAAAGCAAAGACTTTTTCCATATCTTCCAGTTTTTCTCTCTTGTTTATCAAGTCTAACAATCTTTGGACTCCGCTTTCCACGCCGTAGCTTATCTGCCAGCAACCAGCCTGCTTCATGATTTTGAGCAACTCTTCATCAACCGTATCCATTCGATTGGCGCACGTCCAGCGTATTTTCTTGCTGAGTCCTTTTTCCACTATTTCCCGGCAGAGGGAAAGAATAAAATCCCGGTCAGCAGTTAAGGTATCGGCTTCTACGTTGAATTCGGAAACATTATAATCTCTCATTAAAGATTCAATTTCCTGGATAATCCTTTCTACAGAGTGATGTCTAAAAGTTCTGCCAAATGGATGAGAACAATAAGTGCAGTTAAAAGGACAACCCCTGGCCACAATTAAAGTGGCGCAAAAGGATTTCCCTTGAACCGTGGAAGCGGTGGACTTGTATTTTTCCATGGGCAAAAGATGCCGAGCTGGCGGAGGAAATTTATCTAAATTTTTCTCAAATTCTCTTAGTTGGGTCAAAATGATTTTATCTTTTTCTCGATAAGCTAATCCAGCTATTTGATTGATCTCTTTTTTCTCTTCAAGGGCTTGAGCAAGTTCCACGATGGTATTTTCCCCCTCGCCGACACAGATGTAATCAATGAATTCTATATCTTCTAAAGTTTCCTTGGGCAAAGCCGTGGCATGAGCCCCGCCAACCATTATTTTGATTTGGGGGAAAGCTTGTTTGATGGCGCTGGCCATCTGCTTCACCACAGAATACATAGGAGTAAGCATAGTCAGACCAACCAAATCGTAATTTTCTTTTCTTAACTCTTGGATAATATCTTCGATTCTCATATCCAGGGCGGGACAATCCAGTATTTTGACTGGATACTTGTATAGTTCCAAATTAGCCGCCAAATAAGCCAAAGCCAGGGGTTCTGACAAGGCTCCGAAATATTTCATGTCTTTGCCGTATCTTTCCTCGAGAGAAAACGGCGGGTTGATGAGTAAAACTTTAAATTGGCTCATTTTCAGTTAATGTATTTTCTAATAATCGGCCCTAACCGCTTGGCAAGAGGCCACGGCACTAATTGCCAAATTTTAGAAAGCCATTTTGACTGGGTCATGCCGGGTACCAACTTTTTGCCCGAAGGCGAAAGGTAATAGTCGTGAGAGAACGGCTTCTCTTCTCCGCCCCACTGCTTTTTGAATGAGTACGTGCCCGAACCATAGGGGGAACGACCAAAGTCAAAATACTTAAAATTATTCTTAACGGCCCACCCAATAACTTCCCAATAAAGAAAGTTGTTCGGGTTCATATAATTGAATTTGTAGTCTGAAGATGCCCATAAACTGGCTATCCTGTCTCCAAATTGGATGGTCACCATACCGGCCACGGGAGTGCTCTTGTGTTCGGCTATGAAAACCTTGGCCCTGTCCCGGAACTCTTCAATAACATCCTCAAAAAATTGATAACCATATGGCGGCGAGCTTCTCTTCTTCATGACTCTCTGATAAAGGGGGTAGAAATCTTTAAGAAGCTCTTTGCCCTCTCTTATTTTCAAGTCATATTCTTTGGCCTTTCTAATCTGATTGCGAACTTTCCTATCCAGATTCTTCCACAGATTTTCTTCGGTGTCCAGCTTCAAAAAAAAGGTAATTTGTTTTGGCATGGTTAAATTAGCTTCTTTAAGCTTTTAAGGTTTTAATCGGTAAATATGTCAGAACGAAACCGGGCAGCCCGGAAAGAATGCTCCAAAACATAATCAAAAAAGAAAAAGCTACCGCTTGATTTAAGCTTAAGTTAATCAGAGAGAATAAGAAAATTAAACCGGCTTCACGAGTGCCTAGCCCAAGCATAGAAATAGGTAGGGCCACTATAATGGTTATCAAGGGAATCATTAAACCTAAATACCAAAGAGGAATATTCATTCCTAAAGACAGGGCTATTAAAAAAAAGACAATGGCCGTTAAAAAATAAATAACCAGTTCGTAACAAAAAAGTTTTATTATTAAGGCTTTGGTCAATCTTTTTGTTTCCTCAAAAAACCCGTTGAAGAGAACTTCTGCCTTTTTCTTTAGGGAATCGAAAATAAAAATCTGAAAAAAAGGTTTCAAAAATTTTTGATTAGGTTTTCTTTTTATCAGAAAGTAAATTCCAAAAATCACAATCAGGGATAAAATTATCGCCATTAACAAGATGTCTACATCAAATAAATAAAATAGCGCCAAAATAGCTGGAATGCTCAAAAAAGCCGCCGCGAAAAACTCTATTAGTTTGTCAAAAACTACGGTAAAAAGAGCTTTATCTAAGGAAATGTTGCTTTTTTCGGCGAGGTATTTTGCGCGGGAAAACTCACCCAGTTTACCGGGAGTAATAACTCCCCAGAATAAACCCTTGGCAAATATGATGATTGATGTTTTTTTGGGAATTCCGGTATCAAGCGAATTCACTATCTCTCTCCACCGCAAAGCTCTAATAGAAACCGCCGGAATGATTAAAAGAATGCCTAAAAGAAAATAAAAAATATTGATTTCTCGCAAAATATCTGAAAATTCAGGCCAATTAACCTTGGAAAGAATGTAAATGAATAAAACTATCCCGATGATCCGTACTGCTTTTTTAAGATTTTTTTTATCTGGCATTTTAAAATTTTATCTGTTATGCTTAATTTAGTAATGAAAAAAGACCGAATTAATATCCTTTTTATAGTTATTTTAACCCTAATTATAGGTGGATTTTGCTTAGAATTCCTTCCCTCCTTCCCGGTAATATCCGATTCCGAAGAATACAATACTGTGGCCCTAAACTTAGTTCAGGGCAAGGGGTTTATGTTAGATAATGAGCCAACTGGAGAAACTCCTCCTGGTTATCCGCTTTTTCTTGCCAGCATTTATTATCTCTTCGGATATGATTACCAAATAGTTAAGCTTATCCAATTTATTCTCTTGGCTGGTATGGGAATAATTGTCTATCTGATGACCCGAAAATTTCTTAATTTCCAGCCCACTTTATCATTTCTGTCTTCATTAACATTCGTACTTTGGCCCTACTTTGTAGTATACCCCCTTTTTATTGTATCCGAAATCCTCTTTATTTTCTTCTTTTTACTTTCAACATACTTTCTTTTAACTTTCCTAAAAGAGCCCTCGCTAAAAAATAGTATAATTGCGGGAGGGTTGTTGGGAATAGCTACTTTGGTGAGACCGGTAACGTTACTCCTGCCATTTTGGCTCGCGTTTCTTTTATTATTTTTTTTAAAAGCGGCTGGGAAAAGGGCTTATTTTCTCAAATTAGTAATTATTCTAATGGTCTTTACTGCTGTTCTCACCCCCTGGACTGTAAGAAATTATCTTGTTTTTCAGCGATTCGTCCCAATCGGCACTTTCTTGCCTAAAGTCATAGAAAAGGGTTATGTAAGATTAGATTATACCGAAGGGTCTCAGGCTTTAAAACCTTGGGAAGCAAATTTCAAGACCATGGCTTTGGCCAGACTAAAAAACATTTACCTTTTCTGGAATCCGGGGGCTAAAGGAACTAACGCCCAGATCATCAAAGAAACTTTTCCCATAATGGGTACACTTTTCCATATTTATAGAATCTTCTTTTTTATAATACTTGCCTTAGCTTTCTGGTCGTTGAGATTAATCCGAAAAAATAAAGAAATATTCGTACTGTGGATTATAATCTTTTACTTCTGGGCTCTTCATATTATACTTTTCCCCTACCCGCGCTATACTCTCCCCATTATTCCTTTGGTTATTATCCTGGCCTGGTTCACTTTGCGGAATATAGGGTATAAAATTTTAAACAAAAGTCCGTATAAAATCGGAAAAAAAACGTAATCGAACTCGCCGATTAGTTCTTTTCTTTCTCCTCCAAATCCCTCTTTAAATTGAAGCACTCCCTTATCGTGGGAGTTTTTTGGTTCTGTGCAAGGAATGCCCTGAAAGTCATAAAGCTCCGCTCCCCTTTCTTTCGCCAGCCGTATCGCCTCCCACTGCAAAAGCTGGCTGGAATTGCAAGTAGGATGCTTTTTGGTTGAACCGCCAAACAAGTACCAGCATTTTTTATTGAAAAAGGGAATAAAAACAGCTGAAAGTGGCTGATTTTGATAAAAAGCAATTAAAATTAAAATGTCGTTTTTAAACGTCTCCCAAAGATTTTTGAAATAACTATAAGACAGCCTGTCTTTTTTCATGGCCTCAGCATAAAGCCGATAAACAATTCTGAGGTCTTTTTCGTTGTCTCTTCTTTTAACTAAAACGCCGTCTTTTTCCGCCCTTTTGACTTCCCATCTGGTGTTTTTTTTCAAATTGGAAAAAATCTTATCCAGATCGTCTCTCAAATTAAGCCTAATCGTACACTTGTGAAGCTGATAGTTGTCAGTCTCTTTAAATCCTTTGTTTTTTAATAATTCTGGAAGCCATTTGGTTTTTCCGTCCAAAACCACCTCAGGGCTGATTTTCACTGCCATTATCTTATTCTTTCGGGCAAAATCAATTAAAAAATCCAAAACTTGTTCAACTAATTCCCTATTTTGGAAGTCTAAAACCGGTCCTCGCGGCAAATACCAAAACTTAAAACCTGTTAAGGGAATTTTTTTTTCAAGAATAGCCAAAACGACCTTAATCTTTTCTGTTTTAATCTTGTCTATTGCCGGCTCTATCAGCATAATTCTGCGGCTTTTCCATCCTTGGGTTTTCTTGAAAACGCCCCATTCAAAAGTCTGGAATAAATGACCGCTCTCTGTCTTCTTTAAAAATTCATTCCAACTATCTTTTTCTTTCTCGGATATTTCTTTTGTTATAAGTTTCATAAAGAAGAAAAAACTTCCAAAGTTTTATCTATTATGTTTTGCCAGGTAAACATATTTAACATCTCTTTTGAATTTTGTTTAAATTTCTCCTGTGAGTCCCTATCCCCAATTAATCTTAAAATGGCTTCTTTTAATTGTTCTTTGTTATTATAGTCTATCAAAATCCCATTCTTTCCGTTTTCTATTAATTCTGGATTCCCGCCAACATTGGTAGTTATTATCGGAAGGCCAGCTTGCATTGCTTCTAAAATAACGTGTGATAACCCCTCATAACCTGTATTTAAAGCAAACAAATCGGCCGCCCGAAAATATAAATGCATCTGACTATGGTCAACCCCACCCACTAGTTTTACTCTGTTTTCTAATTTGAGATGGGAGATTTGGTTTTTGAGATTTTCTTTTTCCGACCCCTCGCCGACGATAACCAGATAAAAATTAGGATTTTCTTTTAATAAATCTGGCATTATTTGGATTAGGGCGCCAAACCCCTTCCAAGGCATCAGTCTGCCGACAGATAAAATAATATTGCCCTCAACACCAATTTTCTTTTGAGCTTCTTCTTTAGAAATAATAGAAATAGCTAAATCTAGATCGCTGACTGGAGCATTATAAATTACTGCTATTTTTTGAGGCGGAATCCCCCAGCCAGAAATTATTTTTTTAAGGTATTGGCTGGGAGCGATTATTTTTGAAACTTTTTTTAACAAATATGTTTGCATTTTTTTAACCAATTCTGTCCGCCAGCCATATTTTTTATTTTGAAATTCTTCTATACTCTCCCCGGTATTGAACCTTTCCCAGGCATGGTCGCCAGTGATTTTCACCACCACTTTTTTCCTAAATATCTTGCCCACTATCAATCCGGGAATTCCGGCGCTGAATAAGGTTTGGGCATAAAGTATGTCGCAATTTCCAGCCGATTTCAATACAGCCAAAAAGTACAAAAAATGCCGCAAGCCCTTGGGAATTTTTTTTAATCTTCCAGAATAGCTAATAACCGTAGCAGCCAACTCTCTAGCCAATTTCTCTGAATAGACAGCCGGTCCGCCAATATCGGGCGGATAAATTCCAGCCAGAATAAGAATTTTTTTCTTGGTTGATTGAGTCATTTTTAATGAGGTTTAACCTTGTTTAGAATTGGCCATAACAATCTTCGCTCTCTCAGCCAGCTGAAAGCCCCGCTTATCTTGATTTTAAAAACCAGCATCGAATTGTTCCTGTTAACGCCTATTCTTTTCAGGGAAAAAGGACCTTCCTTCGGGCCGGGGCCGGAAGGAGTGATTACCGCCCCCAGGAAACCGGCCTCTCTTACGGTGGTCTGAATATCCGAATCGAATCCGCCGTAAGGATACGAGAAGAACTCAACTGTCTCGCCTAATTTTTCTTCAATTATCTTTTTTGATTCCTCTATTTCTTGTTTTACTTGTTCAAGCGGCAATGAAGTCAAAACAGCGTGGGAACGAGTATGGGCTCCGAAAGAAAATCCCTCTTCCTTGAGCCGGAGAATTTCCTCCCAGGACAAAAAATCCCTGTCATTGCTATTTATTTTGTCGGTCACCAGAAAGACAGTCGCGGTGTAGCCGTATTTTTTAAGAAGGGGCCGGGCAAAACTGAAAAAATTCTGGAAGCCGTCGTCAAAAGTTATGGCCACGCTTTTCGCCGGCAGCGTCAGTTTCCCTTGCTGGCCGGCCAAATAATCTTTCAAAGAAACGAGGCGCCAGCCGTGCTGGCACAAATAAGCCAGCTGTTTTTCAAACAAATTAGGCAGAACAGATAGTTCCTTTAAGCTGTATCTTTGTTGGTCGTACTCGATCCAGCGGGCGTCTTCATTTTTATAGTCGCCTACTCCGTGGTAGGCCAAAATTAATTTAGGCATTTTTGGTAGATGTTAAAAACTTGCTGGCTGATATTGCCCCAGTCATATTTTATCAGATTGTTTTTGGCGTTTTGAACCAGATGAGAGGCCATTTCCGGTTCAGAAGAAATTTTCATGACGGCTTGGGCGATCGCCTCCGGATTTTTGGGTTCGACCAAAATTCCTGTTTTCCCGTCCTCAATCAAATCAAGAATCCCTCCCACTTTTGTTCCGATGACCGGAATTCCAGCGGCCTGGGCTTCTAAAATTGCAATCCCAAAACCCTCTTTGAGGGAAGGTAGACAAAAACAATCAGCACACATTAAATAAGCTGGGATTCTCTCATTAGGAATCTGACCTAGAAACTTTACTTTTCCTGTTAAACCGAGTTTAACAGATAAACTTTCAAGGTTTTTTCTTTCACTGCCATCACCGATTATTAGGAGGTGCGACCTCCCAAGGAGGTCGCACCTCGAAAAAGCCTTAATCAGATATTCTATACCTTTAACTTTTTCTAACCTCGCTACCGTCACAACAACGAACCCCTCATGTTCTTTACGGTCCAAACCCTCAAATCTGGCCAAATCTATGCCGTTGGGGACGACCTCAATGCTTTTAGCCCCCACGGCCTCAAAATAGCCCCTTACAGCCCTTGAGGCTCCAATACAACAGGAAGCTTCCCTGTAGACCATCTCCTTTAGGGGATTCCCCTTCTTCTCCAACCTCTGAACCGTTACGATATAAGGAGTTCCGGTTAATTTAGAGAGTAAAAAACCCAAAAAACTGCTTAAAAACCCTTGGCAGTGCAAAATGTCAATTTTCTCTTTTTTGATTAAACTCAATGACTTAAAAAAGATAAAAGGAAGTAGTGATAGGCTGTAAATTATGGGCGAGGCAGATAAATTAGACAAGGTGAAAAGGGAAGTACGCCAGACCTTAACTCTGTTAACCTCTTCCTTGTTCGGCTGACTCTTGACTTTTCCGGTAACAATAAAAATTTCGGCTTTTTCGGCAAGCCTCTCGGCAATATTTTTTGTCCAAGTTTCTATTCCGCCAATCACTGGATAATAGTGAATGGCTGGCATTAATATCTTCATAAATTAGTCATTATCTTTTTTATAGCCTCTACCATTTTTTTGATATCTTTTTCATTGTAGTGGTTTTGCAACGGGAAATTGATAATTCTTTTGGCTACCTCCACTGTATTGGGAAATTCGCCTAAATTAATCTGGTATTCTTTTTGGGCTTCTTGATTCAAAATAATGGGCGTGTGCCAAATTCTGGTACAAAAAACTCTATATTCTCTTAATTTCTGGACAATTTCATCTCTTCTTTCTTTTAATCCCTCGGTAAGTAAAGCCGAAAGATAGCAAAAAACATTGTTTTTCGTCTCTTGAACCTCAAAACCCAATTTTTTAAGTTCCTCTTGAAAAAACAAAGCTAACTTCTTTCGGTTCTCTAAAGATTTTTCGAAATCTTCAAAAAAATCTGAAAAAAGACTCAAAGAAGCCCGATTAATTCCTCCAGGCCGAGGCAGTTTTTCTTTTCTGGGCATCTTGGAAGCTATCTCTGACCCGAATTTTTTGAAAAAGAAAGCAAACGGATAGAAATAGTTTAAAAAAGAAATGAAATCGCGAAAATTGAAAGAAGTTTTGGGTAATTTGACTTCCCAATCGTTTGGGCAAACCAGCATTCCTCCTCTTAAAGTCGGGAACTGTTTATAAAGACTGAAAAAAGAAACATCACCGAAATTGCCGGTGTAAGTATTATTGAGTTTAGCCCCGAAAGAATTGGCGCAATCTTCAATAATAATTACCCGATTGCCGACCGCTTCTCTAATCGATTGTATGTCCATCGGCAAGCCGTAGGTATGACAAATTAAAATGGCTCGAGAATTGGGAGTAATCTTGCGCTTAATCTCTTCTAGCCTGACGTGAAATGTGTTTAAATCAATGTCTAAAAAAATCGGTTTTATATTATAGTTTTTTAAAATAGGATAAAAAATGTCGCAGATGTAGGCAGGCAGAAGCACTTCGGAGTTCTGCAGGTTTAATTTTTCAATGATAACTTTGAAAGCTTCTCTGCCCATATCAGTAAAGATAAGCTGCTTTTCTGGAAAGTAAAAAGAAAGTTTCTTGGTTAGTTTTCCTAAATTGGTTAGCTTGATTAAAGATAATTTTGCTTTGGCGGCCCTGCTTAATTTTATTTGAGGATGGACGAAATACATAATCAAAGTTTGTACTTAATAAAATAAGGGGATAAAATTTTAATCAAACTGACTGGCAACCAACTCCAAACATCTCTTAAAAAACTGTCTTTTAACTTGGATTGGCCGGAATAATTTTTCAGTTCAAAAATGGGATAAGTTTTAGCCCCCCAGCGCCCCTTAAAATCTCTGATGGAAGAGGTTTTTCTCGTGGCGCCAAAATCAAATGTCCCGCACCTCTCGGCCTGAGCTTGCTTAATCTTTTCCCAGAGAACCAAAGAATGGACCCCTAATTTCCGGTATTTTTCCTCAAACCCGCACAAAAAAGAATGGCTGATTTCATTGTAATGAAGGAAAAGGTTCCCACCAACTATTTTCTTCTCTTTTTTAGCTAACAAGATTTTGGCTTGGGGGTGGTTGAAGAAAAACCTGAAGAAAGAAAAAGGATAAGGCAAAGCCTGATGTCTTTTGAGATTTTTAACATAAAAATGATAAAAAACCTTTAACTCTTTTAAATTTTTGCATTCTCTAACCTCAAGATTTTGCGCCAGAGCTGAATTGATTGACCGGCGGCGATTTCTGTCTAGGGTACGCCAGATTTCATCAGCCGATTTTTGGTTAATCTCTTCAAAAAATAGCGTTTCTCTTTCATTTTCAGGAAACTCGATATCTTTGAAATAATTCAAAAGTTTGGGATGAAAGCTAATCTTGAAAGGAGTTTTAAACTCTTCAAAAAGCTCTTTTTGAAATCTCTGACCATCAACTTTCTCAACTAATGGCAAGGGGCCGCCGTATTCGCAAAAAGGATGAGAAATTAACTTTTCTTGCCCTAAAATCCTGATTCTGGCCAAGCTTAAGATTACTTGCCCGCCTTGGGCGGGCCAAAGGTATCTTTCAAATTTCAGCCAATTAAAGTTTTTCTCCAAAAAATCTTCCCATTCCAAAAAATGAAAAAAAGTCTTAAATAAGACTTTATCAAGCAAATCTTGCCAGTTAGCTTTGTTGTCGATTTTTAAGAATTTGTTCTCCATTGAGAAAGAGGTAATTTTTCTTTTTTAATATCTTTAAAATCTTTTCCAATTTCTTTAAAAAACGAGGGTCTAAATTATCCCAAGGGTGCATGTTTAAAGTGATAAAACTGGGACAATAAAACAGAAATAATATTTTATAAAGCCAAGAGGGTAACCCTCTTATCCAGGCACCGGCCAAAGGGATGCCTAAAATTTGTCCCCTCACCGGTATTTCTAAAATTTTTAATCCAGCTGGGTAATAAGGTAACAAAGGTTTTCTGCCTTGATAGCCTCGATATTTTTTAAAAGGCGGGTAATGGGGCAAAATGCTGGAATCGTAAAAAAATCCTTGCTGGCCCAAAAGTTTTAAAGCGTCGGCATCAATAATGTGGGAGGGGGCGCGAAATCCTAAAGGTTTTCTCTGGAAAATTTTCTGATAAAGGCCGATAAAATCTTCCAGTTCTTTCTTCCTTTCTTCAAAACTTAAAGTGTTCCAGAAACGATGAGTGAAGGAATGGCAAGCAATTTCGTAATCGTTCGACCATCCCCTGACTAACTGATTGTGTTTTGCTAAAACTTCTCCAGTAACAAAAATGGTGGCGGGCAAATTATATTTTTTAAAAGTGTCTAAAATTTTATTTAAGTCCTCGATCCCCTCGTGCTCTACATCAATAGAAACAAAACATATTTTATTGGGCATGAAAATAAGCAATGATTTTCTTAAGACTTTCTTCTAAGGTAAATTTTGGCTGATAACCAATGAGGGTTTTAATTTTTGCGATATCGGGCACGCGATGCCTAAAATCTTCGTAACCATCAGCATAGGCTTTCTCGTAAGGAATATGGACAACCCCCGAAGCGCTGGCGGTAAGGTTTTTAACCATCTCGGCTAATTGATTAATAGTCACTTCCCTATTTGAACCCAAATTAACAACTTGACCCAACCCTTTTTCTATTGCCATTAAGGTTATTAACGCTCCGACAACATCTTCGACATCAGCAAAACAACGGCTCTGCTCCCCATCGCCAAAAACCGTAATTGGTTCTCCTTTAAGGGCTTGTTTGATAAAGGTTGGCACTACCATGCCATAGAAGCCGGTCTGCCGAGGACCAATAATATTGAAAAGCCGCACAATCACGACCGGCAATCCCTTCTCCCGCCAATAAGCTAAGCCCAAAAATTCGTCAACGGCTTTTGAAAAAGCATAAACCCAACGGTCATTATAAACCGAACCGTAGGTTCGGTCGTCCTCCTCTCGGAAAGGCAATTTGTCGCCCTTGCCGCAAACTTCGGAGGTTGAAGTAATTAAAACCTTGGTTTTCTTTTTGGCTGCTTCTTTCAAAACTATTTCCGTGCCTTTGATGTTGGTCAAAAGAGAATGCAAGGGCTTGCCCAAAATCAATCTAACGCCAACCGCGGCTGCCAAATGATAAACTTCATCTACTTCAGCTATATTTTCGGCCATCAAATCCTCATCCAAAACAGAACCTTCAATAAAATGAAAATTCTTATTGTCTTTTAAGTGCTTAATATTTTCCAGGCTGCCAGTAGATAAATCGTCGAGCACAAAAACTTCTTCGCCCTGCTCAAGGAGTTTCTCTGTTAAATGAGAACCGATAAAACCGGCTCCGCCTGTTATTAATATCTTCATAAAAGTTTTTTAATGCCTTCTTCTAAGCTTACTCTCGGCTCCCAGCCAAGAAGTTCTTTAGCCCTGCTGATATCAGCTAAGGTATCTCTCATTTCTCCGGGTGGCAATGGAATAGAGGTGATTTCGCCGCCAATCATTTTGGCTATTTCATTAATGCTGTAATTTTTGCCTGCCCCAATATTAATTACTTCTCCCCTGCCTACCTTGTTTGACTCCATGGCTAAAATGTTTGCCCTGACAACATCAGAAATTTCCGTGAAGTCTCTTGTTTGTTCGCCGTCGCCAGTAATAGTTAGAGGTTTCCCTTGCTTTTTCTGAGTTAAGAAAATACCAATGACTGGCACATAAGAGCCCTCTCTAGGTTGTCTTGGTCCATACACGTTAAAATAACGCAAAGAAACGGTGGGCAGTTTGTAAATATCAGAGAAAATCTTGCAATAAAGTTCTCCGACGTATTTTTGCAAAGCATAAGGATTTAAGGGCTGACAAACATCGTTCTCTCTCATGGGCAGTTTGGCGTTTCCTCCTAAGGCCGACGAAGAAGAAGCATAAATAAATTTTTTCACACCGGCCTCTTTAGCCGCCACCAAAACATTAATAGTCCCTCCAATATTAATATCATTAGTCTCTTTTGGTTTTTCAATTGACAAGGGGATTCTCGGCAAAGCAGCTTCGTGAAAAACAAAATCAACGTCATCAAAAAGAGGACGAATTTTATTAAAATCGCGGAGGTCAACTTCAAAAAATTTAGCTTGGGGATTAATATATTCTCTTTTCCCGGTGCTTAAATTATCAAGCACTAAAACATCATGCCCTTTCTTGATAAGGGCATCAACCAAATGGGAACCGATAAACCCAGCTCCGCCGGTTACAATTATTTTAGCCATAATTAAAACTCTTTTCTTATGCCGTACTTCTCTGGATCATTTATCCCCTGCTGCCGCATTAATTCATTGTTAATATCTTCTGCTGTTTTATGAAGTTTTAAGTCAATGGCCTTGGAATTTGCCAGTTGAATTAAAGCCCTAATGTCTTTTACTAAGCACTTCCCCCCATACCCCCGATAACCCTTATGGAAAACATTTAAATGGGTTCGGCCGATTCGTTTGTCAGCTGCTGCTGCCTCCACCATTCTGTCATAATCTACGCCTAAAGCCTGGCACAGGTCGTACATCTGGTTTGCAAAACTAACTTTGACGGAAAACCAGGTGTTACCAAAGTATTTAACTAATTCAGCTTCGGTCGCTGGTAAAATCCTCTCAAAAGGAGCTAAGGGCAACAACTGTATAATATCACCAGCCACGGTCTGGCTTTGTGCGGTATAACCAACAATCTGTCTGTCAGGATAAGCCATATCTTGATCAGCCGTCTCTTCGGTCAAAAATTCAGGGTTCATTAGAACTTTGTGCTGTGGATACTTTTGCTGAAGCATTTCCGTGGTGCCCGGCAAAACCGTTGATTTTATTACCACCACTTTCTCGCTTTCAAGCATATTAAGGGCATCCTCAACGTAAGATAAATCAAAACCCTTACCGTCTTTCAGATAAGGCGTAGGAACACAAATGAAAACAATCTCCGCTTGATTTATCTCTTGGGGAGAGCCAAGATTTTTTCCATTGTCATACAAAAAAACCTCTATCCCCTCTTTTTTCTCAAAATAGCGCTGGAGCGCCCCCCCCACCATGCCAACTCCCACAATTGCGATTTTAGTAAATCTTTTATACATATTTGGTTTATTTAAGTCTATAATCCATTATAAAAACACCCAGCCGAAAAGTCAACCCTTTTAATTTTGTTAAATTTCCCTTAAAATAAAGTTGTGAAAAAAATATTATTCGTTGTTACACAATCGGAGTTTGGCGGCGCCCAGCGCTATATTTTTGAAGTAGCGCGTAATTTAAATAAAGAACAATATGAAGTTCTCGTGGCCGCTGGTCAAGGCGACGGCGAACTGTTCAGAAAATGTCAAATGTCAAATGTCAAATGTCAAAAATTAACGCGGCTGAAAAGAACGCCTTGGCCCTGGCAGATAATTTTGGCTATTTTAGAAATCCGTAATTTACTCAAAAAAGAGAAGCCAGCTATCTTGTTTTTGTGCTCCACCACGGCCGGCCTTTTAGGTTCTATCTCCACTTTTTTAAACAAAATAATAAATACAAAATACAAAATACAAGTAATCTATCGCATCGGCGGCTGGGCCTTTCGCGATCCGCGGGCCTTCTGGAAAAACTGGCTGATTTTATTGGCCGAGAAAATAACCGCTCCTTTGAAAGATTTAATCATCGTTAATTCCGAAGTCGACCGCCAATTGGCTCTGAAATATAAGATCGTTCCGGAACGAAAACTAGTTAAAATTTACAATGGCATCGACATTAATTCCCTAATTTTCCTTTCTCGAAAGGAAGCTCGTTCGAGGTTCGGCCTCGATCAAACTACCAAAATAGTGGGAACAATGGCGAATTTCTACAGAACCAAAGGGTTAGAAAACCTCATCGAAGCTGCTCATAAATTGATTGAGGTTCGGCCTGATTCAATTAAGTTTGTGATTATAGGGGAAGGACGATTAAGGCCTGGGTTAGAAAAATTAATCAAAAAATACCGGCTGGAAAACAAAGTTTTATTAACGGGTAGAATCCCCGACGCTTATCAATATTTAAAAGCTTTTGACCTTTTTGTCTTGCCTTCTTTGAAAGAGGGTTTCCCCTGGGTAATCTTGGAGGCGATGGCGGCCGAAGTTCCGATTGTGGCCACCAAAGTAGGGGCAATTCCAGAAATCCTTGGAGAGGAATTCTTGGTGGAACCGGGCAATCCTCAGAAATTGGCAAAAAAAATCAGCTGGATGTTAGAACACCCAGCTAAACCAGAGCTTAAAGCAGAATTTACTTCCCAAAAAATGATTGAAAAAACTGAAAAACTACTTTCCTAAAATCTCGTTCAGCTTAGCTCGCGTGGTTTGACCAATAAAACCATTTCCTGAAGTTAAACCCCAGGCAGCTAAAATTTCTGAAGCGTATTTTTTTTGGAACTTAATAACGGCTGCTTTGGTTAAAGCACCAAAGTAGGTCGTTTCATCGCCAGCAGAACCTACACCAGAAGCAGCTATTTTGGTGTCAGCCGATGAGTTTAAGACAATCTGTAAACATTTAACATCGCTACCTGACATGCCTTGTTTTAAATTACGATCAAAAGAGCTAATAGTACAACCACTAATTTTTTCTGCCGCTTTTACCTCAACCAATTGTTCTTGCAAAAGTTTAATCTGAGCCATAATTTGAGCAATCTTACCCTGGATTTCATCAATCGTCATCTCAGAAATTGGTGTTTCAACCTCTTCGACAACTTCTTCTTCCTCTACCTCCTCAACAGTTGGAGCTTCCTCAACCACTTCTTCTGCCGGAGCTTCCTCTATGACTTCCTCAACCACGGTTTTTAAAGTAATGGTGGCGGAAATAACTTCTGAATTCATTCCGTCCGGACTAACAAATTTGACATAGACGGTTTTCAGGCCGTCTCCTTCGGTCAGGGTCCAGGACTTGGTCTCATCGTAGTCCTCCAGCCAACAACCAATAAAATTAGGGTCGTTGCAGATGGTCATAAGCAAAACATTACTTGCTTTTAAAGTCAAAGTAACCTCTCTGATCTCTGTGGATGTTGCTCCTCCTGCAATCACTGAAGAATCACTAAAGGTCGTCGGGGCTGTAAGAGTTCTTCCACCACGAGTTGGCGAAGTACCAGCACAGCCAGAGGTGCTTTGTGCCAATTGACTATAACTATCACTGCTTGTGCTCATTCCTCCAACAGTATCAGTAGTCGTCGCCCAAGCTCTAAAATAGTAAGTTGTGCCACAAGTCAAGCCATCAAGGGTGCAAGTAGTACCATTAACTTGACATGCTTGGGTGCCGCCCGAAATAGAAGTAGGATACGCACCAGGTGAATATCTGACTTCGACATAGACGGTGTGGGCGCCGGTTGTTGTAGTCCAAGATAAAG
>Ga0210057_1005445_pt1 | contig 16348 bp, 9 predicted proteins | sample CryGeyCG2114_010_2_FD_183968 | JGI IMG/M metagenome (GOLD analysis project Ga0210057, IMG submission 183968) | Groundwater microbial communities from aquifer - Crystal Geyser CG10_big_fil_rev_8/21/14_0.10 (SPAdes) (version 2) | ecosystem: Environmental > Aquatic > Deep subsurface > Groundwater ...
TTTCTCCGGATTCGCGCTTTCTTTTGCGCCGCCAGGCAAAGAATGGTTTTGGCGCTTAGATGGGAATCAATTGTATATTGTCAGCTCTTTAGACGCGCTAGACCTGCTTTATCAAAAAAATAAAAGCCATTTTACCGATTTAATTCCCCGTTATAGGACGTGGAAGTCTTTAGCCTATGTTTATATTAAAGATTCTTCGGCTTTGAATATAAAAGAATCTTTTTATCCCATGATTTCGCCGAAAATCTCCTATCCGATACATATACAATTTACCGATAGTGGAAACTTTTTGTCTTGGGAAGTAAAAACCGCTGAAAATATTGGCTCATCTGAGGCGGACGAGGACGCTAATTCCGGCTATAGTATTCCAACATCTTACGCATCCGATAGTCTGTATTCCATATTTTTTAAAAACCTATCTAAATCATTTATCGAATGGGAGGATATTTTTACTAGTAACGAGTATCGGATAGACAATAATATAGGAAAATTACGTTCATATCTAGATAATTTTTATAATTCCGACCTTAGCTTGCTTTTAGAAGAAATAAAAGATAAAAGTGGGGCTTTATATGTAATGCCCCAGAAAGATAACAGAAGCGCAGCCGGGGAATGGATGCTTGTTTTTGATTCAAACAACGATAATAAGTTAGAAGACCTTCTGCGCCGTTTTGCCACCACCCTTTTTGCCATAAGTCATCCTGTTGAGAGTGATATTGTGTTAGCCGACAATACAATTATGTCTGAATTGCGTATTGATACAGAAGGATTGGACTGGGAAGAACTGGAATGGCAGAATAATGGCAGGGTTTTTGCTGTGCAGGCATTGCGCGGTAACGGAGAAGTCAGTGGTTACTTTTTAGCTAAAATTCCAGATGTTGGGTTGGTACTGGCTAGCTCCCTCGATCTCCTTGACGGATATTTGACAAAAATGAGCGTTCCAGAAAATCTCGCAACAAATTTTTCCGGATGTAAAGCATATACAAATTCAGAATTAAGCGGATTTTTCTCTTCAGAGTTTTTATTTGATGACGATTTTGTCCAGAGCGTGGTTGGGCAGGTAATAGTCGGAAGCATGGGAAACCAAGGCGCTCGCGGGTGCATAATGTTTAAAAATTAGTAGATTGACTTTTGTCTTTAGGTGTGCTACAATGGGTATACATTAAGAACAGGACATTAATAAATTAGTTTGGTTTTCCTGAGGCACGCCTTTTGGCACAACGCAAGTTGCTCCAAGCGGTGTGTCTCTACTATCTTAATTATAAAACTGGAGACCGACCTCCAGTATAAAAATAAAAACAAAACAAAACGGTGTCTGAAAGGGAAACCAAAACAAAAATAAATCGGTAATAACCTCATACACAGATGAGCTCATTACCACATAGAAGGTAGAGGCATTTGCATCTAAAGTCGGATTGATGCTAATAACTGTTTGATATCACATTGTTAGTTGCCCATAGGATTTTGTCCATTATAAGGTGGCCAGAATCCTATGGGTTCTAACTGCGTCAAGCAGCACTGGCCGCAGTTAGCACCCACATATCAAATAATATAGGGGGCCGCTTCTGCGGCCTTCTTTTATCCATTTTTTCGTGTTAAAATAACTTCCACGGATTACAGATTTTTTACAGATATACGGATAGATATCTATATAGCATAAATTAGGCATAATGTTTCGTGGGTCTTAGATGCTTATTTGTATATCTGTTTTTGTCCGTAATCCGTAGGAGTTAAATTATTAATTGTAACCCATATGTCAGAAAAACAATTTGATGCGGATTTTTTAGACAAACAAAAGGAAAAGCTGTTAAAAGAAAAAGAGCGTTTGGAATCGGAATTAAAAAAGCGCGGCACGGCGAGCGCTGTTAATAAAGACGATTATACGGCTGACTTTCAGGAGTATGGAGATGACGAAGATTCTAATGCGGCCGAATACGCGCAAACAGATACCAATAATTCCGTTGTGGAAGAGCTAGAAGAAGAGCTGGCCCGCGTAAACATGGCGTTGGATAATCTGGCAAAAGGCAAGTATGGCATAGATAAAAATACGGGCAACCCCATTAGAAAAGAGCGGTTAGAAGCTAATCCTTCCGCTGAAGTTGATATATAGACATGAGCAGAAGAAATATGTATTTAATATGGGCGGCAATTGGCCTCGCGTTTGACCAGGCGGCAAAATACTTATTTTTAAAAAACCCTGTTTTGGAAGATGGGGTTTTTTTAAACAAAAATTTTGCCTGGGGGCTGCCCATTAGCAACGGCTTGACGTTTGGGTTGATGATTTTGGCTATGGCGGTTTTAATATTTATCGTCGCGCGTTCAAAAAAATCGCCTTCTCTCCCTGTTTTTTTTATCCTCTCCGGAGCAATATCAAATATTATAGATAGAATATTTCGTCATGGAGTGGTAGATTACATATATGTTCCCTGGGGAGGCATCATTAATATAGCGGATGTTTTAATTTTTATTGGGGTCATATTGCTAATATTTAAAAATAAAATAGGTACTAAAGATAGTTTTAACTAATTGTCATTCCGGTTGGGATGACGGTAAATAGCATGTTAACCAAAATTCTTTCCTGCGCGGTGATAGGCCTTGATGGAGAGGCCATAAATATAGAAGTTGATGTTTCGCCCGGATACCCAAAATTTATAATGGTGGGGTTGCCGGATAAGGCAATTGACGAATCTCGGCAGAGAATTCCGACGGCCATACGAAATGCTGGCTTTGAATACCCTTACACAAAAAAGATTGTAGTGAATTTGGCGCCGGCTGACCTAAGAAAAGAAGGCGCGGCTTTTGATTTGCCGATTGCCGCCGGAATTCTTGCTTCCAGCGGAGAGATTCATGGCAGTATGGAGGATTCCGTTTTTGTGGGCGAGCTGGCGCTGGATGGATCCTTGCGCTCAACGCGCGGAATTTTGCCCATAGCTATCTGGGCGCGCGAGAAAAAATACAAAAGAATTTTTGTGCCGCGGGTTAACGCGGATGAAGCTTCGGTAATTAAGGATGTGGATGTTATACCAATCAATACTTTGGGCCAGCTAGTCAGGTTTTTAAACAGTGAAGAAGCTATTAACCCCCATGTGGCTGTATTAACCAATCACCATGAGCAATACGAAAATCAGGTTGATATGTCGCACATAATCGGGCAAGAGCAGGCGAAGCGGGCTTTGGAGGTAAGCGCGTCCGGCGCGCACAATATTTCCATGTCCGGCCCGCCCGGAAGCGGAAAAACATTGCTGGCGCGCGCCATTCCTTCCATCCTTCCCCAAATGGAGCTGGATGAACAATTAGAAGTAACAAAAATTTACAGCATCGCGGACAGGCTGAACTCAAACACTCCTCTTATTACAACTAGGCCATTCCGATCTCCGCACCACACAGCGTCCGGAGTTTCATTGGTCGGAGGCGGCGCTTTTCCCCGCCCCGGTGAAATAAGCCTGGCTCATAGGGGTGTTCTTTTTTTGGATGAGTTTCCGGAATTTTCCCGCACGGTATTGGAAAATTTGCGCCAGCCTTTGGAAGATGGGGTGGTAACAGTCAGCCGAGCTCAGGGGAGCATTACATTTCCGGCCCGCTTTGTGTTGGTGGCGTCACAGAATCCATGCCCGTGCGGATATTTGGGGGACCCGGATAAATCATGCGTCTGCAATCAAGCGCAAATTGTTAGATATAGGGGAAAGATATCCGGACCAATTATAGATAGAATCGATTTGCACGTTGAAGTGCCGAGATTGCCGTTTGAAAAACTTCAGAATTCAAAACCATCTGAATCTTCAGAAGTAATCCGCGAACGGGTCAACCGCGCCCGCGCCAGGCAATATAAGCGCCTCCAAAAATATAAGCTGTTTACAAACAGCGAGATGACCGCGAATATTGTTAAGCAAGTTTGCCGGCTTGATTCTCAAACTCAGCAGCTTATTCGCCAGGCAGTTATCCAGCTTCATCTTAGTGCCCGGGCGTTTCATAGAATTTTAAAAATCGCGCGCACAATAGCGGACTTGGACGAACAGGATGAAATTGCATCCACGCACGTGGCCGAGGCTTTGCAATACCGCCCCAAGACGGAATAATTGTTATAGATAATCCAAAGGATTCACTATGTTCCCGCCCACCCTTACTTCAAAATGGACATGCGGTCCGGTAGATCTGCCAGTTGATCCGGAGACGGCGATTACCTCACCTTTTTTAACTCGGTCGCCTTTTTTTACCCCATTCTTGGTATTGTGCGCGTAAAGAGTTTTGATTCCGTTTCCATGGTCGATAATAATATAATACCCATATCCACCAGTATTCCATCCCGAGGTTACAACTACTCCATCATCGGCCGCGTAAACTGGCGAGCCTTTTGGAGTTCCAATATCCAAGCCAGTATGACTCCAGCCTCTAAAGTATTGCGTAATGCGGCGCGAAGTTGTTGGCCAATTAAGTTTTCCGGCGATTGGCTTTGCGGGCTTGAATATATTGCTTAAATCGGCAAAGCCGCCTGATCGAGGAATTACCGGAACAACGGAAGGTGGTGGAATTCCGTCCGGCACCACAATTTTACTGCCAACTTTAAGTTCGGAAGCGTCTGCCAGTTTGTTTACTTCCAATATGTCTTCGGCTTTTGCCCGATACGCGGCCGCTATTGCATTAAGGGTGTCTCCGCGCTTAACCGTATAAGTAACGCCTATTACCGGAAGAATCACCAGCTCTTGGCCGGGCTTTATAAAATCACGCGGACCGATTTTGTTTTCCCAAAGTATGGTATTGGTGCTCAAATTGAATTTTTCCGCGACTTCCGACACTGTATCTCCCTCTTCCACTATATAGGTAATAATTTTATCTCTTGTCTGCGGCGAGATATCTGTGGCAGTAATATCAGGCTTAATAAGCGCGTCCCCGGCGCCAGTAAGCAGGCTAAGGTCTTCCGCCGGCAGATTTCCAATCGGCTCAATTTGGCTTTCGACTCCGACTTCGCTCAAAGCCCGGTTCTGCGTTTCCGCTAATTGGGGCGCTGCTCCATCTTCATTAATATTTATGCCTTCTTCAATAATTAAATCAAAGTCTCCCCGCGCCGAGATCAGTTTGTATAATCCGGAATTTTTTCCCACCTCTTCCGGCCTAAGCTCGCGCGCCTTTATGTTTGTAGTGGCCGTAAAAATTGAAATCAAAATAAGCCCGCCATAGATAACCATATTGCGGGAAAAGTTTTCTCCGAATTGCTGCTTTACATATGAATGGTATTTTGATGATTTTAGAGCGGCGCTTTTTGCGTATCTATACGCGGGTAAGCCAAAAATTCTGACTACGATTCTGGTAATAACAGTCAAGGCTAATTTTATAAGCCAAAGAACACCAGCGATAATTTTTATTATTAAAATAAAAATACTTCCAATAATTGTTAGAAGTTGGATGGCGTTCTTTTTCGCCAATGTGGCGTTTCGGGACCGGTTGGCCCGGGGCGCGTATGTGCGGCTGTATTTAAACGGCATGATAATAGTATAACGTATTTATTTGAAAAACGTTACCCATATCGCTGAATTTGTTGATTTTTTAGCGTAAAAACGGTATATTATAAGCAATGTTAATCAATGAATCGTTATAATTGTCATTCCGACCGAAGTGAGCCTTGCGCTCAAGGCGGTCGGTCGGGACGACAATGTTATTTATGATTTATGACCACAAAACAATTGAATCCAAATGGCAGGCACGCTGGGACAAGGAAAATGTTTTTGCGGCTAAAGACAGCGTTAAACCGGGCAAAAAGAAATATGTTTTGGACATGTTTCCTTATCCTTCCGGAGCTGGCTTGCATGTGGGGCATCCAGAAGGATACACAGCCACGGATATATATTGCCGTTATTTAAGGATGAAGGGCTACGAGGTTTTGCATCCCATGGGTTGGGACGCTTTTGGCTTGCCGGCGGAAAATTATGCCATCAAATCGGGAGTGCATCCCAAAGAGAGCACCGAGCAGAATATTAGGACATTCACGCGCCAAATTAAATCCCTTGGCTTCAGCTATGATTGGTCGCGCGAGCTTTCCACGTCAGACCCGGATTATTACCGCTGGACCCAGTGGCTTTTTTTGCAGTTGTACAAAGCCGGGCTCGCGTACAAAAAAGCGGCTCCGGTAAACTGGTGCCCTTCCTGCCAGACCGTGCTTGCCAACGAGCAGGTGGTGGACGGAAAATGCGAGCGGTGCGGAAGCGCGGTGGAGATGAAAAATTTGGAGCAGTGGTTTTTTAAAATTACGGGGGCAAGTAAAAAGGAAAAAGGAACAAGTAATAAGGGTGTTGATAAAAATTCGTATCCTGAAAGATTGCTAAATAATTTAGATAAACTTGATTGGCCGGAGCCGATTAAGACCATGCAGAGGAATTGGATTGGCAAGAGCGAGGGCGCGGAGATTGAGTTTCGAGTTTCGAGTTCAGAGTTACGAGATTTGAATTTTGTTTTATTGCACGGGTATGAGGGTACACCGAAGGGAATCTTTTTTCCGTGGCTGAAAAAAGAGCTTGAGGGGCAAGGATACAAGGTACAGATACCGGAGCTGCCGAATCCGGAAAATCCAACCGAAGAAGGGCAGGTTGGTTGCGTGCTTGCACAGTGCAGCTTTGACCAGAACACCATTCTGTTTGGCCATAGCTTGGGGGCGGTGGTGGCGTTGAAGGTTGCGGAACAATTGAAAACAAACATTCGCGGTTTGGTGCTGGCCGGAGGATTTTCCAGCCCGAAGTTCAAAGACAAGCCCCGGCCGTTTCACGATGCGTTTAATTGGGAGTTTGATTTTAAGAAGATCAGTGAAACTGCGGGTTTTGTAAAGGTGTTGAGCGACAGGAATGATCGCGCGGTCCGTATTGAGCAAGGAAGATTTTTGCATGAAAATTTGGGCGGCGTGTTAGTGGAAACGATTAGTCAAGAGCAGCATTTTACCGCAGATGAAGAGCCAGTCATTCTGGATAGTTTAGTTCCCTCAATCAAGGTGTTTACCACCCGGCCGGATACGTTGTTCGGAGCAACGTATATGGTACTCGCGCCGGAGCACGCATTGGTGGAAGAGTTGAAAGGGAATATTAAGAATTGGAAAGAGGTTTCAGCATACATTAAAAAGGCCGCAGGCAAGAGCGCGCTTGAGCGCACGGATTTGGCCAAAGAAAAAACCGGCGTGGAATTAAAGGGCGTCAAAGCAATCAATCCCGCGAACAATGAGGAGATTCCAATTTGGATTGCGGATTATGTGCTGGCTGGCTATGGCACGGGCGCGATTATGGCGGTGCCGGCGCATGATGAGCGGGATTTTGAGTTTGCGAAAAAATATGATTTGCCGATTCGTCAGGTTATTGCCCCTTATTTTACGGCGAACGAAGGCAAGGATGCTGTACAAAAAGGTAAACCCATAGTTAAAAGGAAAACCATTAATGTCTTTTTGAAACATAGCAAAGAAGATAAATATGTTTGTCTTGATTGGGAAAAATTCGGTTGGCATTCCGGCATCATTGGGGGCATAGAAGAGGGGGAGGATTTGATGAGTGCCGCAGTGCGTGAGATTGAAGAAGAGACGGGGTATAAGGATATTGCATTTGTTAGATATCTGGGCGGGGAAACGCACAATCATTTTTATGCCGCGCACAAGAATGAGAACAGATATGCCGTAGGGTACGGATTACTTTTTAAATTAAATAGCGAGAAAAAGAATGAAGTTGATCCTGAGCACACAAAAAATCACACCACTGTTTGGATTGAGGGTAAAAAAATGGCGGAGTGGCTGAATTTGTTCAATTTTGAATATATGTGGCAGGTGCTGTCCACGGGCCACGAGTGCTTTTCGGGTGACGGGATTTTGATTAATTCAGCGGAGTTTGATGGGCAGGACAGTACGAAAGCCAAGTGGAGCATTACGGCCAAAGTCGGAGGCAAGAGAACTACTCAATATAAACTCCGCGACTGGCTTATTTCACGCCAGCGCTATTGGGGTGCGCCTATTCCCATCATCTATTGTGATGACTGTGCCCGCCTACGCCAAGGCTTCGGCGGACAAGGAGAACATCCGGTACCAGAGGAAGATCTGCCGGTAGTTTTGCCGGATGATGTTGATTTCCGGCCGACCGGGGAATCGCCTTTGGCGCGATCTAAGAAGTTTCAAGACGTCAAATGCCCCAAGTGCGGCCTGGCGGCCCAGCGCGAGAGCGACACCATGGATACTTTTGTGGATTCCTCGTGGTACTTTTTGCGCTATATTGATCCCAAAAATAAGAAAGAGTTTGCCGACAAGAAAAAACTTAAAACCTGGATGCCGGTTGATACTTATGTCGGCGGCGCGGAACATGCTGTGCTTCATTTAATGTATGCTCGATTTTTCTGCATGGCCTTGCGCGATTTGGGGCATTTAGATTTTGAAGAGCCGTTCTTAAAGCTGCGTAATCAAGGGTTAATAATGGGTCCGGACGGGCAAAAAATGTCAAAGTCTCGCGGCAATGTAATAAATCCAGATGATGTTATAGATAGGCTGGGCGCGGATACTATGCGCATGTACGAAATGTTTATGGGGCCCCTGGAAGACGCGAAGCCGTGGGATACGGATGGCATAATCGGAGTCCGAAGATTTTTAGAGAGAGTATGGTCAAGTCACAAGCTACAAGTTGCCGGTTACAAGAAAAAAGAATCAAAAGATTTAATTGAACGCGAACTTCATAAATTAATTAAAAAAGTTAGCGAAGATATCGAGTCTTTTGGGTTTAACACATCGGTAGCGCAATTTATGATTTTTGTGAATTTAGTTCAAAAAACAGGAGAAGTATCAAAAGAGCATTTTGCCATATTTTTGAAAGTTTTAAATCCTTTTGCTCCGCATATTACCAATGAGCTTTGGGAGAAGTTGGGAAACAAAAATTTAATCGAAAAAGAGAAATGGCCAAAATACAGCGAGAAGCTCTTGGTTGAAGATAGGGTTGTGTATGTTGTTCAGGTTAATAATAAAGTTCGTGGGAATATAACTGTAAATGTCGGCGTCGGTGAGGATAGCGTTGCTTCTTTAGCAAAAAAAGATCAGAAGGTCGCCAAATACTTGGCTGGTGGGAAAATAGTTAAGCAGATTTTTGTTTCGGGCAAGCTGATTAATTTTGTTGTTAAAAAATGAATGTTATAAAAATAGAAGAAATAGGATATCAGAAAATCATAGCTTGCTTGCGCCAAGGCGGTGTTATTGTTTATCCAACAGATACGGCCTATGGCCTCGGGTGCGACGCCACTAACGAAAAAGCATGCGAGAAAATTTTTGCCATCAAAGGCCGGGATAAAGGAAAGACCTTGTCTTTGATCGCGTCTGACAAGGAAATGGTCGAAGACTGGCTTGAATTTTCCGATAAAGCCCAAGAGTTGGCAAAAAATTATTGGCATGGCGCTTTAGGCTTAGTGTTGCCGGTAAAAAAGGAAGGCCTGGCTCCGCAGGTGGTACAGGATGGCTGCGCGGCCGTCAGGGTTCCGGATAATATTATCGCCCGCGCGCTTAGCCGGGAATTGGGGGCTCCAATTGTGGCCACGAGCGCCAATGAATCCGGCCAGGGGCCGTGCTATAGCATGGATGATGTTGTAAAATCACTTTCAACTCGCGCCGACAAAGTTGCATATGGCATTGACTTTGGCGTTTTAAAAGAGGGAGAAATTTCCACCATCGCCAAAGTTACAGCTAGCGGCGTAGAAGTAATCCGGCCGGGTGTGATACAATTAGAAAATTAAACCAACAAACAAAATAAAAATCAGCATATGTACAAAAACGTTAAAGCTTTTTTTGCCACAAAAATAACCCGCCAAGTTCGAGAATTATACCTTTCTGTTTTAATTGTAAATTTGGCCGTGGCCATGGTGGCGATTTTTGAGCCGATTTATTTGTATAAGCTGGGGTTTTCTCTAAATAGAATTTTGTATTTTTATATCGCGGTGTACGCGATATTTTTTGCGCTTATTCCCTTGGGCGCAAAATTTTCGCGTCGATTCGGTTATGAAAAAGGCATATTAGTTGGATCTCCTTTTTTGGCCTTGTATTATATTTCGTTATTTTTGATTCCCTGGGCAGATATGTTTATTGTAATCGCGGTTTTGTCGTTCGCTCTTCAAAAAACTTTTTATTGGCCCGGTTTCCATGGTGATTTTGCCCGCTTTGGGCATAATAAAGAGCGCGGCCGCGAGATGAGCAATTTGCTTACAATTAACTCGTTTGTCTACATATTGGGGCCATTTATTGGCGGTTTGTTTATTTCTTTGTGGGGCTTTAAAATTTTATTTATTGCGGCCACGATTCTTATTTTAGCTTCGAATTTGCCCTTGCTTAGCACGCCGGAAAAATTTAAGCCAGTTCCTTTTTCCTATAAAAGAGCGTATGTCCGTTTATTTAGAAAAGAAAATAGGAGGAATTTTTTGGGATTTTTGGGGTTTGGCGAAGAATTTTTGGCTATGGTTATTTGGCCGGTATTTATATTTACCATCTTGAAAAACTTTTTATCCATTGGGTCATTGGTTGCATTGGCAACGCTGACTACGACTTTAATATCCCTTTTTGTGGGCAAGCTGGTTGACGGCGGGTACAAGCACAGGCGGGCGGTTTTAAAGATAGGCTCTGTTTTTTCTTCGGCAGCCTGGTTCATGCGTTTGCTTGTCAGCGGAACTTTGGGCGTATTTTTGACGGATTCGCTTGCCCGCACATCCAAGAACGTCGTTGTTATACCCATGATGGCCATGACGTACGAAAGGGCGGGGGACACGAGCGTGATGAAGACCATGATGTTTTTTGAAATGTCTTTAATAGCGGGAAAACTTTTTGCCATGGGCTTATCTCTTGTCGCGCTTATATTTTTTCCCAATTCATTCATGCTTCTGTTTATAATCGGCGCGTTAATGACCTTATTGTATTCTTTAATAAAGTATGAGCCAATAGATTTAGAAAACTAATTGATTATTTTTTGATATTAATGAGGTTTTGAGGCGACAAAAGCATGGATTTGATCAGCATTGATACAATCAAGGAACTAATAAAAAAATATAATTTAAGCCCGTCTCAGGCAAGCGGGCAAAACTTTTTAGTTGATAAAAAAGTTTTAAAAATTATATTAACGGCGGCGCGAATTAAAAAGGCTGATAATGTTTTAGAAATCGGGCCGGGCCTGGGAGTGTTAACACGCGAGCTGGCCGCTAAGTCGGTAAATATTGTGGCAGTGGAGAGCGATCCAAAGCTTGTAAAATATTTAAAAAAAGAATTTTTAAGTGAAAAAAATGTAAAAATCGTGGAGCAGGATATTTTAAAAGTAGACAACGCGGAATTATTCAAATCAAAACCGTATAGAATAGTATCTAATATTCCATATCAAATTACCGGAAAAATTATAAGGAAATTCGTGTCAGCCGAATTACCAAAACCCACAGATATGGTCTTAATGGTGCAAAAGGAAGTGGCTGAAAGAATTTGCGCGCAACCAGGCAAGATGAGTTTGTTGGCAATATCTGTCCAGCTTTACGCTCGGCCCAAAATAGTGGCGCATGTTTCAAAAGAATCCTTTTGGCCGGTGCCGGAGGTTGAATCATCTGTTCTGGCCATCGAAAAAATAAGTCCAGAACCGCTTTATAATGTTTTAGATTTGGAAAAATTTTGGAGGGTTGCGCGCATTGGGTTTTCGTCTCCTCGGAAGCAGCTGCACAATAATATAGCGGCCGGTTTTGGTATTGAAGGCAATATTGCTAAAGAAGCTCTTCGGGGCGCGGATTTGGGTGAGCACGTACGCGCGCAAGAGCTTAGTGTGGGGCAGTGGGCTAGTCTGGCTGAGATACTAACCCGCGTTAAAATCGTGTAATTTTAATGTCGAAAGTGGGTAACTTGCGTGTTGTTAGGCTGGCGCTTTTTGTGTTATAATAAACTTGCAAATTGTAAATAAGGCAGTGGCATTATATAGCGCTAATTTCGTGAATTAGAAAATTTGTAAATTTGCAATTGATTTGTAATTTGTAGGCTGTATGGATAAGTTTTTGAGAATTTCTTTTGCGGTATTTGCCCTGTTTGCTATTGTTTTTGGCTTTATGCGGGTGGGGCAGAATTTAAAGCTTACTTTTGCCGCCTCAACCAATCCCCAAGAAGAGACCGCGGTCAATCAAGAAGCTTTTCAGAATGTTAAATTGCGTGTAACAGATACAGACGAAGACGGCTTGAGTGATTGGGATGAGCTTAATACTTATGGAACCAGCCCTTATTTATCTGATACGGATTCTGACGGAATATCGGATTCTACCGAAATAAAGAATCAAACGGACCCAAATTGTCCGGAGGGAAGGGATTGTGGGAGCGGAATTTTTGATTCAACGGACGCTACAGGAACCGCTTCTAATGGCTCAGAAGCAACGCTTCCAGACGGACAATCGATTCTGCCGGAAGTTGATACCGGTATATCAGATAAATCAATTGAATCGCTCTCCGCCATACAGGGTGGTCAAAATCTTAGCCCGAGCGACATTCGGTCTCTTTTGTTGGAGGCCGGGGTCAGCGAGGAAGATTTGGCCGGCGCGAGTGATGAAGATTTAATCAATCTTTTTAACGATGTTACTCAAAATCAACCGTAACCGCCCTTCAGCTTAAAACATGCATAGATTTGTAAAAACAAAAAAAATTATCTCCACCATGGCGCTAGCGGCGTCAATTGGAGTTTTTTTCTTTGTGGCCAGCGCTCCGCCCGCGCGCGCGCTTTTTGGAGTGGGCGACATATCCATAACAGCCGGAGACATTCCGCGCCAGATAGCCAATATTTTCAATCGAATCCGCCAGGGAGCCGGTTCCCGCGCCTGGCATCAGGCAATCAGGAGCGTGTCGTATAAATTCGCGCAAGACACGGCGGTTTGGATCGCTTCCGGAGGCCGGGGGCGCAAACCGCTTATCTTTACCAAAAGCCCCAAGGCCGCGTTTAAAGAAATTGGAGACCAAATTGCCGGTAAAGCCTTGGTTAACCTGGCGGCCGGCTTGCCGATTAACTTTTGCTCCAGCGCGGATTTAAAATCTCGGCTGAACATTATCGAGGGAATTTCTAAATCGGTTCAGGACTTTGATATTTTTGATTATGACAGAATTAGCAACCCGGTTTCCGGATTCGATCCTTTTGACCCGGTTAACACGGATACAGGGAGAACAGGCTGTAAACTATCTGATATTGGAAAGAACTTTTCCGCGGTTAAGGATCAATTCAATCAAGGGGATATTTTGGTTAAATTACAGGAAGGCTTCAGCAAAGGGCAGTCCGATTTAAGCACTATTTTGCATTTAACGGAAGCCGTTAAAAAGGAAAAGCAAAGGGAGGAAGAATCCCAAAAAATAGAGCGCACTTCGGCCACCGATGTTAAGCCTGTAACCGATCCGACCGGACAGAATGTTGTTACCTCAAAAAGCCAGGTTGAGGAAGTGCAAAAATCAGGCATAGCCAAATCGCTTTTGCCGGACCCGCAAATTACCGGGGATATTTTTGTGGACACATTCGCTATATTTGCCAACACTCTGGCGCGGACATACTTAAAAAGGCTGCAAAGCGGGTTTTATCCTTTTTCCCAGTCGCGTTCTCCGGACAGCTTGTTTGCCGGTTTTGGCGAAGCTTCCGGCTCCAGGGGCGCGCTTCTTTCCAGTTATGATTCTTTTTCCTCGGCCCAGGCTTTAAGCATCACGTCCGGTGAAATAGATTTATTCGCGGAAATGTCCAGCTGTCCGACCGCCCTATACCAGACGCCGTATAACTGCGCCCTTAATGAGGCCATGCAAGACGCGGTGCAAAACGGATATACCGTGCAAAAGGCAATTAAGGACGGGAATCTGGGAAATATTAGGTCGTTCCCGCAGGATCATCAGGATCATAAAGATGGCGAGCCGAATCTTTCTATTGAAAATTTAAAGAAGTTAAGATTTTTGCGCGTGATTCCGGTTGGCTGGGAAATAGCCGCGGAAAGGCTGAAAGGCCGGGCCATGCCTTTTGACGAGGTGGTAAAATGCTTTGAAGACCCGGATGATAAAAGTAACCCCCTTAAACCATATGGCTGTCCGCGGCTTGATGCCAATGAGTCTCCCAGCGACAACCCACTAAGTATAAACGCGCTTTATCATCTGGTGGATCCGCAGTGGGTTCTTTCCATACCAAATCAGTATTGCAAGGCAAATGGGTTTGGAAATTTTCCAGAACACGAAAGTTCCCCCAACCGGAGCGAAGTGTGCGTTGATTTGCAGAGCTGTATCGCGGAGGATGACGCGGGAAACTGCGAACAATATGGATATTGCACCAGAGAGAGAGTTGTTTTCAGTCTGGCGGGGCGCGCTTGCGAGCCGCAGAACGCCACTTGCACAACCTTAACCAGCGCAAATGGCGGTGAAAAAATTTCCGTTTTGGGGGCATACGTGGATAAAAACGGATGCGGTCCGGATTCAAACGGCTGCGCTTGGTACAGCGCCCAGAAGAATGCCAGCGAGAATCCCGAGGATCAGACAGACGATTGGGTTAAGAATAAAAAAATATACCTTAATGCAAATTCCGAGTCTTGCGACCCAAAGGATGTAGGCGCGCGCGAAATTATACCGTTGGAAGCGGGAATTAATTTAGTGAGGAACGGCAATTTTACTGAATCGCTTTTTGCCGCCAAGTACCGAGAAGGGGGCAATGCAAAAGTGTTACCACCGGGCGATGAGGGTGGCTGGGTTTTTACTGGAAGCGCGCCTTTTGACGATGAAAATAATCCTAAAGGTTCTATATATCTAAAAAGAGGCAGTAGTGAAGAGGCCATCTCGGTTCCGGTTGCGCCAAGTAGCGCACGACAAGGCATATCTGTAAAGCCCAATACTTATTACACATTATCGGTTAACATCAAGTCTAACGCCGCCAATACAGGCGCGAGTGTTGGTATTAGTACTGATAGTAATGATATTAGAAACATTTTTGGAACCACATTGTCCAACGCCAATATCCGCAATGTGTCATTTCCGCCATACAATACCCTTGAGAGCGGCACGGAATTCAGTTTAAGTTTCGCCAGCGGAAATGTTCCCCAAAATTACCAAAGATATGCGGCCACTTTTTATAACAGCAGTTCTAGTTTTGTGGTTATAATTCTTGAGGGCGCGATATTTGATGATGTGCAATTGGAGGAAGTGCGCTTGAATGATGGCGCCAAGGCTCAAAATACGGTTAAAGATTATGTAGAAAAAAATAGCAATGCGTCAGACAGCGAAAAAATAGAAAGTCTTAATAACATAACCACCAGCAATCCGGCGTCAGCTCCGCATACTGTGTTTGTTCCATATGAGAGCGCCAAGCCGATTGTTTTTGGCGGCGCGGACGTGTGCGGGGATGCTGATTTGTATCCATACGGCGACCCGGCGGAAACATCGGCCCGCCGGTATACCCCAACTGCCGGCGGTTTGGCAAAAATAGCCAGTCTTTTGCCGAGTGGTTTGTGCCCTAAGGAGTGCAACGGCTTTGACGAGTTTTTAAAACCGCTGACAGCCATAGAAAAGTTGGCAGCGCCTAACACTGTTTCTGCCCGCGAGAGTTTTGCTCCGCAGTACGCGCAGTCCTGCAGCGCGCAAAGCTCGGGATGCGAGGTATTTACCAATCTTTCCCCGGAAGCGCAAGAAAGGCGGGAATATTATAACAGAATTGAATCATGCGTTTTGGACACCAATCCAGGCATTTCCACTTTTTATACCTGGGAGGGTACGGATACGGCCGGTTTTCAATTAAAAGTGTGGCAGCTTTTGCAGGATGAAAATTCAAAAGGCCCGTGCGCCAATTATGTCCAAGGACAGATTAGAAATCCGGATACCGAGCAATGCGACGACCCCGCTGGAGGCTCCCCATCATGCAGCCTCCAGCCGGAAAGCAATGATTACAGCCCGACATGCCGGGTATTCTTGGATGAAGAAGGAAACGAGCATAGGCGCGACACAAATCTTATTGTGACCGCGTCAAACGAGTGCGCCGCGTTCCGGCGAACAAACGGCGCCACCCAAGAATCTTGGTACTTTATTCCCCGCGAGGCAAACCAATGCGCGCCATCCGCCGTCGGCTGTCGGGAATACAAGGGCGTCAACGCTAATCTTGTTACTAATTTATTTAAGAGCGATTTTGAAGGCGGCGTGGATTCCTGGATAGGGGGCGAGAAAAGCCCGGAATCGCGTAATACGGGAGAAGCTTCTTATAAAGTTTCCCAAGCTCCCAATGTAATCCTGCGCAGCGTTTCCAGTGAAATTCTATCCAGCAGCACAAAAACATTCAAATTAAAATTTCTTGCCAAAGGAGAAGGCAATGCTGCCATTAACAAAATTTTCTTGAATGTGGGAACCGGATTATTG
>Ga0210057_1005448_pt1 | contig 16344 bp, 5 predicted proteins | sample CryGeyCG2114_010_2_FD_183968 | JGI IMG/M metagenome (GOLD analysis project Ga0210057, IMG submission 183968) | Groundwater microbial communities from aquifer - Crystal Geyser CG10_big_fil_rev_8/21/14_0.10 (SPAdes) (version 2) | ecosystem: Environmental > Aquatic > Deep subsurface > Groundwater ...
GGCAGTTACAGGAATTGCCGGTAATGGCGGTAATGGCGGTAATGGCGGTAATGGCGGAGCTGGTGGTGGCACGGCAATTGGTGGTAATGGCGGAAATGGTAATACTGGTGGAAATGCCGGTACTATTTATGCTGGCGGTTTGGTCGGCTACAATACTTCCGTGATTTTAAATTCATCTAGTACGGGAGCAATTACTGCCACCGGAGGAATCGGTGGTAACGGCGCTACTGGTGGTAATGGTGGGGCATCAGCCGCAATTACTAATGGTACGGCAGCGACTGGTGGTAATAGCAACTCTGGAGGAACGGGTAGCCCGATCTCTATTGGCGGATTGGTTGGATTAAATACTGCTGTAGATTCAACGATTACAAATTCGTTTTCAACTTCAAATATTACTGCCACTGGTGGAACAGGTGGTATTGGTGGTACCGGTGGTAATGGTGGGGATGGATCTTTAGGTACGAATCATATTGGTGGAGCTGGAGGGAATTCTTACCCGGGCGGTGCCGGTGGTGGAGCAATCGGTTCGGCCTTGCAGGCTGGTGGATTGGTTGGACAGAATCTTTTAGGAACAATTATTGCAAGTTATGCCAAAACCGGAACAATTACAGTAACTGGTGGAACAGGTGGAGCGGGTACTTCTGGTGGATTAGGTGGTATTGGTACGGGAACAGCCTTATATGGATTGGCTGGCACAAGTAGTTCTGGCGGTGCCGGCGGAGGAGTTTACATTGGTGGTTTGGTTGGCTATGGAACTGGAATAATTCAAGATGGGTCATATGCAAAAACAGCCCTTAATATTACAGGAGGCGCGGGTGTTAATGGCGTTAATGGAATTACTGCCGCGGAAAACACTGGTGTCGCCGGAAGTGCTGGTGGTACTGGTGGCGCTTCTGGAATTATTTATGCCGGTGGTTTAGTTGGTTATACTACGGCAGATATTATCACTTCCTATTCTGGTTATGATTCCACTTCTGGCAAAGGCAATATTACCGTAGAAGATGGTTTGACTGGTAATGGTGGTAATGGTGGTAATGGTGGATCTGGTCTGATTGGCGGAAAAATTGGTGGTGCCGGCGCTACGGCTGGCCTTGGTGGTATTGGTGGAGGTGTTTATATTGGTGGATTAGCTGGGTTTAGTTCAAAAAATATTTCCACTGCTTCTGCTGATACTTTGAGTATTACTTTAGTTGCACATTCTGGTGGTAATGGTGGCGCCGGTGGTAATGGTGGTGCAGGAGTTGGTGCCTTTATCGGTGGATCTGGGTCTGTTGGCGCGGTTGGTGGCGATAGTGGTCTTTATATTGTTGGTGGATTAGTTGGTGATTATTTACCAACAGTGGGATCGATTCGTGATTCATCTTCTTCGATAAATATTAATATTACCAGTGGATCTGCTGGTAATGGCGGTAATGGTGGAATCGCTGGTGATTCGGGCACGACAATTTCTAGCAGTACGGCTGCAACATCAGGTATTGGCGGTAATGGTGGCGCTGCTAATCAGGCCTATGCCAGTGGCTTGATTGGTAGAATGAATGGCAATTCTCATAAAATACAAATTTTGGATTCATTTGCTTTGGGAAATGTTGCGATCGTTGGTGGTAATGGTGGTAATGGTGGTAATGGTGGCGCCGGAGGAAATGGTTCTACTGGAACCGGTACGCACGTTGGTTCTACCGGGCCACTTGGGGGAAGAGGTGGTTCCAGTGCAACGACTTATGCCGGTGGTTTGGTTGGTTATAGTTATTTCACATCCGGTTCGGTTGATTTTATCTCCACTCATGCAACTGGTAATGTTAGTGCGGTGAGTGGGAATGTTGGAAATGCAGGTAATTCCGGAAGAGGTGGTGACTCAGCTGGCGCTGTTGGCGGATCCGGAGGTGGTGCAGTTACGGCCGTTGCTGCTTCAGGCGTCTATGTTGGTGGATTAATTGGTAGTCATATAATTGCTACCGGTCAAAGCGATGTGCTTTCTTCATATGCGACTGGTAATGTGAGTGCGACTGGTGGCGTCGGGAGTGTTGGTAATCTTGGGGGCGCTGGTGGTGATGGCGCAACAACTGGTGGTGCTTCTGGCGTCGGCGGTACTGGTGGTACTGGTGGGACAGCCTATGCCGGTGGACTATCTGGCTATGTGAATGTAACCTCCGGGTTTATAAACTACTTAAATAATTATACGACAACCGGAACGGTTGCTGCGACCGGTGGTACTTCTGGCGCCTCCGGAGCAGCCGGAACGCCCGGTGTCGGCGGATCAGGCAACGGTGTTGCCGCTTCTGGCGCTGGAGCTTCCGGTACTGGTGGGACGGCTTACGTTGGCGGGTTGATCGCTGAGACAAGTTCAACTTTGAATAATAATTTGCAGATTATTTCAAACTATTCTACTAGAGCGGTGAGCGCAACCGGTGGCACGAGTAATAATAGCGCTCAGGGCATTAATGGGACTGATAGTACATCGGCTACGGCCGGAGGCGCTGGGGGTAGCGGTGGTGCGGTTGGTGCTGGTGGTACGGCCTACGCCGGTGGTTTGGTCGGTGCTAATAATGGAATTATTGAAAATAATTCATATGCAACTGGCAATGTTTTGGCAACCGGCGGTGGGGTTGGCACTCCTGGTACGGGCGGTAATGGTGGCGCTAGCGGAGCTATTTCTAGCAGTACTGCTGCTAGTGGCGGTGGTGGCGGTGGATCTAATAATGGTGGATCTGCCTACGCTGGTGGTTTGACTGCTCAAAATGAGGCACTGGGAGTTATTTTAGACTCATATGCAACCGGAAATGTGACAGCTCTCGGCGGCCATTCTGGTACTGGTGGTACTGCTGGAAATGGTGGAGATGGATCTCTTGGCTCAAATCATGCTGGTGGTGCTGGTTCTACTGGCGGTGCCGGTGGCATTGGTGGGACGGCATATGCTGGTGGGGTTGTGGGGAATAATATTAATACGACGAATGTAATTAGTTCTAGCTATTTTACTGGAACAACAGTGACCGGAACTGCTGGTAATGGCGGTACTGGCGGCACTGGAGGTAATGGTGGTCCAGCAGGGACTATTGGCGTTGGGGGTAATGGTGGCAATGGTGGATCTGCTGGTGAAGCAGGTAATGTCTATGTCGGTGGTTTCGTTGGGTATAATAACGGGATGATTCAACTTAATTCATATACAACAGCCAATGTTGTTGGAAATGGCGGTACCGGCGGTAGTGGTGGAAATGGCGGTACCGGTTATGTTGGCTCCAGCGGAACAACCGGTAATGGTAGTAATGGCGGTACCGGCGGAACGGGCCCGGTCGGTGATCATAGTGGATTTATTTATGGAGGTGGTTTTACCGGATGGAATAACACCGGAAGAACTATTAGAGGTTCGCATGTCGCTGGTAATGTCACTTTGATTGGCGGTACTGGAGGTAATGGTGGGGTTGGTGGTAATGCTGGTAATGGTGGTGCGGGTGCTTCTGCTGGCACTGGTGGCACTGGCGGAACTGCCGGAGTTGGATCTACAGGTGGCGCTGGTAATGTTATTTATGGCGGTGGATTTGCTGGCTACAATCTTGGAACAATTGAAGCCGTCTATTATCTTGGTAATATTTCAATTTCCGGAGCTAATGGAGGTGTTGCCGGTGTTCCTGGAAATGCCGGTAATGGCGGTAATGGTGGACCGACCGGACAGGGTGGCGTTGGTGGATCTCAAGGCACTGCTTATCACTCAGGTGCTGGTGGAGCGATCTATTCCGGTGGTCTCGTTGGTTATAATTTTACTGCTGGATTAGTGCAATATTCTTGGGCATCTGGAACTTTAACCGCGACTGGTGGAAATGGCGGTACAGCTGGAATTAAAGGAACCTCAGGTACTGGTGGTAATGGTGGTACTTTGGCTGGTGGTCAAGGTGGCGTGGCTGTAGTCGGTAGCAATGGTGGTGCCGGCGGAGCGATCAATGCCGGGGGATTGGTTGGCTCAAACCTGACCACTGGTTCTTTTAATACTTGCTATACTTCCGTTTCTGTGACCATGACTGGTGGGAATGGTGCCAATGGTGGAATTGGTGGTAAGGGTGGTAATGGTGGTGTGGGCGGATCAGGTGCTTCAGGAAATGGCGGAGCAGGAAGAGTGGGTGTAGCTGGAGGTGTCGGTGGTGTCGGTGGTGCGGTAGTTGGTGGTGGTTTGGTTGGTGAGAATACAGGAACAATCTCTAATTCATATTCATTGGGTAGTGTGACAGCAACTTCGGGTACTCCTGGTACTGGTGCTAAAGGTGGTAATGGCGGCAATGGTGGCGCAGCTGGTGGCGGTAATGTTGGTACAAATGGTAATGGTGCTAATGGCGGTGCCGGCGGTGCTGGAGCTAATGCACATGTTGGAGGTCTCTTGGGCAGTCAAGCAACTTCCACTGTTACGAATGTCTATTCAATCGGAACTCCTGCTGGAACAAAGAGTGTTGGTGCTACTGGTGGCGCTGGCGGTGATCCAGGAACTGGCGGTTCAGGTGGTAGTGCTGGAAGTTCTGGAGCTACTGGCTCATCAGCTTCAACTCAATATGTCGGCGGTTTGACTGGTAATCCGGCAAGCGGAACATATGCTTCTGTCTATTGGAACACTACTACTTCCGGATTTGCAGTCGGAGATGGTGTCGGTAATGGCACGGATCCGGTAACAATTGCCGGAAAAACAACCGCAGAAATGAAACAGCAAGCCACTTTTGCGAATTGGGATTTTACAGTATTTCCTCTTTGGAAGATCATAGAAAATTCCACCTATCCCAATTTAAACTATCAAGTTGGCCCAGACGCACCAACTATTGGTACGGCAACTAGGGGCAATGGTCAAGCGACAATTACCTTCACTCCACCAGCTAATAATGGAGGATCTGCGATTACTGGTTACACTGTTACTTCCAGTCCAGGCGGATTTACTGGAACAGGTGGTTCATCTCCAATCACAGTCACTGGGCTATCAAATGGGACTGCATATACTTTTACAGTGACAGCAACAAATTCTACAGGAACAAGTATTGCTTCGGCAACAAGCAATGCTGTTACTCCAGCCACAGTTCCGGACGCACCAACGATTGGGACAGCAACTCTTGGTAACGGACAAGCCACAATCACTTTCACTCCACCAGCTAACAACGGCGGATCAGTGATCACAAGTTATACCGCAACTTCTAGTCCAGGTGGGTTTACTGCAACCGGAGGATCCTCACCGTTAATCGTCACTGGATTAACCAATGGCACGACATATACTTTTACAGTTACTGCAACTAATGCGATTGGAACAAGTAGTGCTTCGGCTTCAAGTAATTCTACTGTGCCGGCAGATGCTCCAGATGCACCAACCATTGGCACAGCAACTCCTGGAAATGGTGAAGCAACAATTACTTTCACACCTCCGGCTGACAATGGTGGCTCGGAGATTGTTAGTTATACCGTGACCTCTAGTCCTGGAAGCTTTACAAATACTGGCGGAACATCTCCAATTACTGTCACCGGTTTGACCAACGGAGTGACATATACTTTTACCGTAACCGCAACCAATGCGATTGGTACGAGCATTGCTTCTGGAACAAGTAATTCTATCGTTCCAGCTGATGTTCCTGACGCACCAACCATTGGCACAGCAACTGCGGGAAATGGACAGGCAACAATTACTTTTACACCCCCAGTTTTTAACGGTGGCTCAGCGATTACCGGCTATACCGTAACTTCCAGCCCGGGTGGATTTACTGGAAACAGTAGTGGTTCTCCAATTACTGTCACTGGACTGACAAACGGTACTGAATATACCTTTACAGTGACAGCAACTAATGCAATTGGTACAAGTATTGCTTCAAGCGCAAGTAATGCCATCACTCCGATTACAGTTCCTGACGCACCAATCATTGGTACGGCAACTCGTGGCGACGGACAAGCAATAATCACTTTTACTCCTCCTGGTGATAATGGAGGATCAACTATTACCGGCTATACTGTCACCTCCAGTCCAGGCGGATTTACAGGAGTGGGGAGCGGTTCTCCGATCACTGTTACTGGTCTGACGAATAGTGTTTCATATACTTTTACTGTTACTGCTACAAATGCTGCCGGTACAAGCTCTGCTTCAAGCGCCAGTAACGCGATTATTCCGGCTACAGTTCCTGACGCACCGACCATTGGTACGGCAACCGCAGGAAATGGAGAGGCAACCATTACTTTTACTCCACCAGCTGACAACGGCGGTTTGTCAATTACCAGTTACACTGTAACTTCCAGCACAGGAGGATTTACAGCTGTTGGCGGATCATCTCCATTAATTGTCACTAGCCTTACTAATGGAACAACATATACTTTTACAGTGACAGCAACAAACGCTGTTGGCACTAGTAGTGCTTCTGCCAGTAGTAATTCCATTGTTCCAGTCACTGTTCCTGACGCTCCGACTAGCGTGAGCGCTGTTAGTGGAAACGGTGAAGCAACCATTACTTTTACTGCTCCAGTAAGTAACGGCGGATCAACTATCACTGGCTATACCGTAACTTCTAGCCCGGGCGGATTCACTGGCACAGGCGGAAGTTCTCCAATTACAGTTACCGGATTAACAAATGGTACGACATATACCTTTACTGTAACTGCGACAAACTCTGTTGGTACAGGAGTTGCTTCTTCTACCAGTAATTCTATTGTGCCGGCAACTATTCCTGACGCACCAACAATTGGTACTGCAACAAGAGGTAACGGACAAGTCACTGTTACTTTCACCCCGCCAGCTGACAATGGAGGTTCAACCATTACTAGTTATACCGTAACTTCTAGTCCAGGTGGATTTACTGCTACCGGAGGATCATCTCCTTTGACTGTTACTGGTCTGTCAAACGGAACCGCATATACTTTTACCGTAACTGCCACAAATTCAGCTGGAACAAGCAATGCTTCCAGTGCCAGTGATTCTGCAACTCCGGCCACAATTCCAGACGCTCCAACCATTGGAACAGCGACTTTGGGAAATGGCGAAGCAACCATTACTTTTACACCTCCTGCTGACAATGGTGGATCAGTCATCACTGGTTACACTGTTACTTCTAGCCCAGGTGGTTTTACTGCGAATGGGGGATCATCTCCATTGGTTGTTACCGGCCTGACAAATGGAACAACATATACTTTCACGGTAGTTGCAACTAATGCAATTGGGAATAGTAGTAACTCGGCAACCAGTAATTCTATTGTTCCAGCAACTATTCCTGACGCGCCAACCATTGGTACGGCAACTCTTGGTAATGGACGAGCAGTAATTACCTTTACTCCACCAGCTAATAATGGTGGTTCTTCCATTATTACATATACCGCCACTTCCAACCCCGGTGGATTTACTGGCAGTAGCAATGGCTCTCCAATCACCGTGCTCGGATTATCAAATGGCACTGCATATACATTTACAATCACTGCGACAAATTCAATCGGAACAAGTAATGCTTCTAGTGCTAGTAACTCTGTTACGCCTGCCTTTGTGCCAGATGCTCCAACCATTGGAACAGCAACAATGGGTGATGGAGAGGCAACCATTACTTTTACCCCACCAGCTGACAATGGTGGATCAGCGATTACCGGCTACACTGTAACTTCCAGTCCAGGTGGATTCACTGGCACAGGTGGAAGTTCTCCAATCACAGTGACTGGATTAACAAATGGTACAACATATACATTTACTGTGACTGCGACAAATTCTTCTGGCACAAGCATTGCTTCGGCGACAAGTAACTCTGTTGTGCCGGCAACTATTCCTGATGCGCCAACCAATGTAACTGCCGTAAGAGGAAATGGTGAAGCAACTATTACTTTTACTGCTCCAGTAAGTAACGGAGGATCAGTCATTACCGGTTATACTGTCACCTCCAGTCCAGGTGGATTTACTGGTACTGGTGGAAGTTCTCCAATTGTGGTTACCGGGTTAACAAATGGTACAACATATACCTTTACTGTGACTGCGACAAATGCTGTTGGCACAAGTAGCTCTTCTGGCACAAGTAATTCAATTGTCCCTGCCACAGTTCCGGGTACTCCAACTAATGTTGTCGCTGTGGCAGGTGATGGTGAAGCAACCATTACTTTTGACACTCCAGCCAATAACGGTGGATCAGCCATTACTGGTTATACTGTAACTTCCAGTCCGGGCGGATTCACTGGTACTGGTGGAAGTTCTCCAATCACAGTGACTGGATTAACAAACGGAGTTGCATATACATTTACCGTAACAGCAACAAATGCGGTTGGAACAGGTAGTGCTTCAAGTGCAAGCGCTGGCGTTACTCCGGCAACATCTCCTGATGCCCCAACTAATCTTGCGGCAACAATCGGTGATAGCAGTATCAGCCTGACTTGGTCTGCTCCTGCTTTTGATGGTGGTTCCGCGATTACCAGTTATACTGTGACTTCTAATGTTGGTGGTCATACTGCCAGCACCAGTAATACCTATGTTACTATCTCAGGTTTGACCAATGGCGTGACATATACCTTTACTGTTACGGCTACCAATGCAATTGGAACAAGTGTTTCATCTGGCACAAGTAATTCCATCGCTCCTGCCAGCGTGCCTGGTGCGCCAACCAACTTGGCACTGATTGTTGGTGACAGTAGTATGAGTCTTTCTTGGTCTGCTCCGGCATCAAATGGCGGGTCTGCTATTACTGACTATGTTGTCGAGTACAAGTTAACTACCGGTGGAACCTGGTCTGTATTCACTGACGGAGTAGGAACGACTCCTTCTGCGACGGTTACTAATTTATCAAATAATAATTCATATGATTTCCGTGTCTCTGCTAAGAATATCGTTGGCCAAGGTGTGGCCTCGGTTTCTGCCACTGCGACTCCAGGATCTCCGGCCCAGGTTTTGATTCAAGGATTTAATGATTTGGTTGTTCCTGGTATTACAACCGCAGTCAGAATTACTAATGATGGAGAAACTGGCTATGAATATCAGTATACTTGGTGTATTACTAATTCGGATGTAAATCTCTGTGGAGGTGGAAATGATGTCTTTAGTTCAACTGCCGCCATTTTTATTCTTCCACATGCCAACTTTGATACAACTTTGAGCTCAACTTTGTCGACTGCCGGCAATTATTGGTTCCATTTAAATGTTCAGTTCGGTTCAGATTCTTCTCAGGCCGTTCAATCTTTTACAGCTACTGCAGAAGAGGCAGAAGTGATCGTTCCACCTAGCGGCGGTGGCGGTGGTGGCGGCGGTGGAAGCTATAATCCGACACCAACTCCAATTACCCCCATCACGCCAACTCCGATTGAGCCGGTTGAGCCAACACCGATTAAGGCAAATGATTGGAAGGTCTCTGATTTTAATAGCGACAACATTGTAAACTCAATAGATTTTTCAATCATGTTGGCTTTCTGGAAAACAACTTTGCCAGCAAAGAATTCTAATGTGGATATTAATACTGATGGGCAAGTTAATTCGGTAGACTTTTCAATTTTGCTGTATTATTGGGGTAAGAAATCAATTTTATATAAAAATAATGAATAACTATGTTTAGAAATTTTTCACAATGTTTAATTGTAATTCCAATCTGTTTATTTTCTTTGTTGATATCGCATGAAGTCTTTGCGGCGCAATTATTTTTCCAAATAGTTCCAAACACTGTGCCAAGTGATCGAGCGACAATTATTGAGGCGCGAATCAACCCGCAAGGAAAGAGGCTAAATGTTGTGGAGGGTATTGTAAAATTTGATGGATCAATTGCTGATGTCTTGTCAGTTGATATTGAGACTGGTGGATCAATTTTGACCTTATGGCCGACAGTACCGAAATATATTTCTGGAGAAAAAGTGATTCGTTTTGCCGGAGGAGTACCACAGGGGTTTGATAGTGAAGGTTTATTATTTCGTTTAAGACTTTCTTCTTCTTTGTCTGGGAACATTATTATTTCTTGGATTGGAGGAACAGTTTATTTAAATGACGGGCAAGGAACCAGGGAACCTGTTTCCGCTAGATCTATTTCTGTGAATTTGGAAAAAGAAAAAACAGAAGTGATTGAAAAAATATCCTTGGATAATACATCTCCAAAATTTGAAATAGTGGATATTGGTCGTGATCAAAGTGTCTATGATGGCAAGTATTTTGTCAGTTTGAACGCGATTGATGAAACCTCTGGTATTGCGCGCTATGAAATTAAAGAAGGGGAATCATCAACTAGCATTACAGACGGAGTTTATATCTTGAAAGATCAAGAACGAAAGACGCCTTTGGTGATTACAGCGTATGATCAGGCGGGTAATAGCAAGACGATTGAGATTCCCGCTAGATTAGATTGGGTAAAAAATGTTATAATAATATTATTAGCAATCGTGATTCTTTCTCTTGCATCTTGGTATGTTTATAAAAAAAATAATAAAAAATAAAATTACATATGGAATCGGAATTTTGATTGCCGGAATCTTCTTTTTTGGTTGCCAAGATGTTAATGCAGCGACGATGTATTTGAGTTCCAGCGCGACAACCGTTGCTCCCGGAGAATCAGTCACCTTGTATGTGATTTTAAACTCTCAAGAAGTGGCGATTAATAATGCGGAAGCAGTGATTAAGTTTCCCACAGATTTATTTGAAGTTCTTTCAGTGAGTAAGGGTGGATCAATTTTCTCCATCTGGGTGGAAGATCCGTCTTTTTCCAATTCAACCGGAACAGTTTCTTTTAACGGCGGTGTGCCAACTCCCGGATTTACCGGTCCGCAGGGTAGTATTATCTCTATTGTTGCCAGAGCTAAGAAAGTTGGCCAGGCAAATTTTTCTTTTTCCAGTGGAGCGGTGCGTGCCAATGATGGTTTGGGCACCAATGTTTTGAGTGGTAGGCAGGGCAAGACAATTACGGTGATCAGTAAAGATGAGCCAAAAGAAGCTCCGGTGAAAACAACTCCGAAAGAAGAACCGGCAGAGACAACTTCAAAAGAAGAAGAATTGAGAAAAGAAGAGGTTAAGAAAGAAGAGTTGGCGACAAAAACCACTTTGCAGGTATCTTCTCCGACTCACCCCAGAGAAGATCAATGGTACGACAATGCCAGTCCAAAGTTCAAGTGGAATCTGCCGACTGGTGTTGATGCTGTGCAAACGTCAATCGGCAATAGTATTGCCAATCCGCCCAAGGTTATTTACAGTCCGCCAATTAGCGAGAAGTTTATCAAAGACTTGGAAGACGGAGTTTGGTATTTCAAAATTCGTGCTCGTAAAGACGGTGTTTGGGGTCCAGTCTTGACCTATGTTGTTAATATTGATACCACTGCACCGGAAAAGAATGAGGTGACTTTTGATTATGATGATACTGCAAAAATTTTGAAGATTAATGCCGAGATCCAAGATCAAGCTTCCGGAATGGATTATTATGAAATCTTTGTTAATGATTTGCTTGTGAAAGATGTGCCGGCAAAAGAATTTGTAAATGGAAAATACAACCTTGAATTGGAAGCGACCGGTGATAATACGGTGAAATTATTGGCGGTTGATCGTGCTGGCAATAGTGTTGAGACTCTTGGCAGTTTCTATTCTGCTGCCGTCAAGGTTCCGAAAGTCGATTTGACTTTGACGCCCAAGCTTGATTCTTTGCCATCATTGATTCCTGCTAACAAATCATTATTGATCAGCGGTACAACCAAGAGCCCAAATACAGATGTGATTATCAACATCAAACAAGGCGATCGTGATCTGATTGTGATTAATACAAAATCAAACTTTGATTTGAGCTTTGCAGTGGCAACTCCGAAATTAATGCCCGGTGATTATGAAATTTGGGCAGAAGTTGATTCTGTTAACGGGATCATTGCTTCAAAACATTTGTTTGCCAGAGCAACCTCTGATTTGTTGATTACAGTTGGATCCACTGCTGTAAAAGCTTTCTATGTCGTGATTCTGATCTTTGTTATTATAATCTTGTTGGTTTTCTCTGTATTCTACTTTGGTCGTCAATTCTCTGGAAAGCGACCAAAGAGCAGGATCAAGACAGTCGTGGTTAAGCAAAATGATGTGAAGATGTTGAGTGTATTAAAAAAACATTTGGAAAAACAATTAGATCTATTGCAAAGCACTCGCCATGCTCGTATCCTTACTAAGCAAGAAAAAGAGATTAAGAAGACTGTTGAAAGTGATTTAGATGAAATTGACAAGGCGATTGGGAGGTAGGGATGATCTGGTAAAAATAAGTTGATAATAATTATAGTGATTGATTTAAAATACAAAACAGCTCTAAATTGAGCTGTTTTGTATTTAGTAATAATGGTTAAACCGGCTTAATCAACATGAGATAGTATGTCTTTTTGTCCTTGTAGAACCCCTTGATTTTCAGGCCGGATTGTTTAACTAGTTGTTTGAGTTCGTGAGCGGTAAAGGCATGATAGTAATTTTTGTAATAATTATTATTTTTTTGATTCTTATAATCAACTAAGATGTCCCAGTAGTCCATTTTATTTTTTTTGAACAGCTTGAGTAACAGAAATTTTATAATCAGTTTTTTATATTCAGGTTGTTTCCACAGATTCCAAACCGTGATGATAATCTCTCCACCTGGCCTGACTTTGTTTTTTAATTGGCGCATCGCATCAAGACGAAGTCTTTTGTCTGGTAAATGATGGAGGACATCAATGCAAAACAGGTAATCAAAGTTTACTTGAGGAATGAAATTAAGTTCAAGAATATTTCCCAGAACAAATTCTGGTTCATGTTTTGCATCAGTCGCATTTTGTCTGGCTGCTTCCAAGATTTTTTCACAGCTATCTACACCAACATAATGAATATCCTTGTCTTTGAAAAGTTTGTAAATTCTACCATTGCCACAACCAACGTCTAGAATATTTCCAGTTTCAATACTGCCGGCAATTTTAATCAATTCCGGCCAAAGGATTTTTTCTTTCAAACTCTTGGTTTGGTCAGCAAAACATTGATAGCTTTGTGCTACGATTTTCAGGATTTCTTTTTTTGTCTGTTCATTCATACTTTTGCTTGAGATAGAGTGAGCTTGATCTCATCATAGGAGATTTCGTCTCCCAGGGCTTCTTTTAGGGGTTTTAGCTTGTGATCACCTTGTTTTTTGAAGGCTTTCAGGATTTTCTGTTGTTTTTCCTTGCTTACTATTCTATCAATTTTAACAGGTAATTTTTTTTCAATCAAGTAGCAAAGATGTTGGACAATTGTATTGGTTGTTAACTCTCGTTCCTTGGCAATTTCCTCAAGGCTCAGGCCACGATTATATAATTCAAAAGTTTCCAATTGAGTGAGCTTGGTTGAGATCTTGTTTTCTTTTTTGTTAACCTTTTCACTATGCCTTTCAGTATGAGTTGGGTGATAGTCACCGCGGTAGTTTAGACAAGCATCACATCGTCCGCAGTCTTTAGCATCGTTGTCGTTAAAGTAATCTAAGATATATTTTTGTCGACAACCACGATGGTAGGCATAGTCTTCCATTTTATCAAGTTTTTCGTAGGCGCGTTTCATCTTTTGTTTGAGTTGCCCAAAGTCTAATTTCACTTCTTCGCGTGGCACTCTTTTGAGAATCATAATTTCCGTGCCACGAAATGGCGGGCGATATTCCATGATTTTTTGCTCTTCCAAGGTTTTAACCAATCTGAGAATGGAACTTTTTTTCTGTCCAATTATTTCGGACAGCTCTTCCAGGTTTACTTCCCAGCCAGTTTCGAGCTGTTCACGATATTTATTTTCCAAAATGTTGGCAATCTCCAATTGCTTTTTTGAACGTGGTCCGACCGCTTCCAAGATCTTGTTGAAATCTTGAATCATTTTCAAAAAGCCCTTTCCCATTTTTTCTCGGGAGCGACGGAGATAGCCATGTTTTTCCAAAACTTTGATCGCGGTGCCAATTGCCATGTCGGGCACTTCTTCGGAGATTTGTTCAATCAAGCTAGAATAGGTGACGAGTACGGTATTGGATTCATTTCTGGTCAGGATTTCATAGATATCCAGAATGGTTTCCGGAGAAGGATTGTCACCCTTGATGAAAAATTCTCGGATATAGCGATCACGAGGGCTGTAGAGTAAGAGGCAGACACTGAGTCGGCCGTCTCGTCCAGCACGTCCGGCTTCCTGATAATATGATTCAACATTGCCTGGCATATCGGCATGAATTACAAAGCGGATATTGCTTTTGTCAATTCCCATACCAAAGGCATTCGTGGCGACAATGATTGGGATTTTCCCAGACATGAAATCATTTTGCACCTGTTGTCTTTCCAGCTGATCCATGCCGGCGTGATAGCCAACAGCATCAATCCCATTGTCAATTAGGGTTTGGAGAATGCCTTCAGTCTTGGCTCTGGTTCCGGCATAGATGATGCCGGTTGGTTCTGGTAAGGAATTAATTGTGTCTAGAATAATTTGATATTTTTGCGAGTCAGGTGCGTTGACTACACCGAATTGGAGATTGTCTCTAGCAAAACCGGTGATGATTTGAATCGGGTCTTTTAATCCTAATTGTCTGACAATGTCTTCTCTGACTTCCGGAGTGGCGGTTGCCGTCAGGGCAATCACCGGAGGATTGCCAACTAATTCAATTGCTCCTTTCAATCGAGCATAGCTGGGACGGAAATCATGTCCCCATTGGCTGATACAATGTGCTTCATCAATTGCAAATAAGCTCACTTTGATTTCCGCCAGAGCATTAATGAAGTCTTGATTGTAGAAACGTTCCGGTGCAATGTAGAGGAGCTTAATTAAGCCTTGTTGCACTTTTGAAAGTTGTTCTTTTGTTTCGGTTTCAGACAAAGATGAATTTACAAAAGCAGCCGGAATGCCAATGCTGTTGAGACGATCAACCTGATCTTTCATTAAAGAGATCAGAGGAGAAATAACAATGGTTACGCCGGGTAAAATCAGAGCAGGGAGTTGATAGCAAAGAGATTTTCCTCCACCGGTTGGCATAATCACAACGGTTGATCTGTTTTGCATAATACTGGAGATTGCTTTTTCTTGACCAACACGAAAAGAAGAAAATCCATAGTGGATTTTCAGCAAATCTAATAATGTTCTGAGTTGCTCAGCTGTCATAGGGCATGGGGTTATTATAAATATCTTTTTCTCAACAAATATCCTTCTCGTAATTTTTATACTTCTTTACGTTGGTTTTTGTAGGCAATCATGGTGTTGCGGAAGGCCATGGCGATTGTCATTGGTCCAACTCCTCCCGGCACGGGTGAAACATAGCTGGCAATATCATACATGTCTTCAAAATCAACATCACCGCAAGTTTTGTTCTCTTTGTTTTTAGCAATTCCAATATCAATAATTACCGCGCCTTCTTTGACCATGTGTTGTTTAATATACTCAGGTTCGCCAACAGCAGTGATTAGAATATCGGCTTGAGTAGTTTTTTCCAATAAGTCTTCATCTTCAATCTTGGTGACTTCAACTGTGGCACCACGTTGTTCCAAAACTGTAGCTAAATTATCTTCAAAAATATCAGCATTAGCAATGATGCAGACTTGTTTGTTTTTCAAACTATAATTAATATTCTTGAGCATTTCCAGGACAACGGAGAAAACAGGTGGCATCATTACTTCTGTTTGATTTTGATCATTGAGTTTGTTTAAATTTACGCTATGAAAGCCATCAACATCTTTTTGCGGATCAAGCGCTTCAATGACTTTGAAAGAATCAATTTCTTTTGGTAAAGGCATCTGAATCAGAATGCCGTCGATTGTCGGATCATCATTGAGAAATTTTACAGTGTCCAGTAATTCTTGTTCTGTGATATTTTCCGGACATTTGTAGAGATGAGTGTCAATTCCGACTTCTTTGGCTTGTTTTTCTTTGAGACTCACATAGAGTTTGGAATCTTCTCGTTCGCCAACTAAAATAATCGCCAAGTTTGGTCGTGGGCCACCAAGGCTATTAATTTCTTTAGCGATTTCGTCTTTGATTTGTTCGGCCAGTTTTTTGCCGTCAATAATTTCCATAGTTATCTAAAATTATTCATAAATGATTTAACTTCTGCTTTGATTGCTTCCAAAGCTTGCTCATCTTCGTGGCTAATGATTGCCCGATCGATAAAGTCAGCAATTTTTTCCATATCTGCTTCTTTCATTCCGATGGTTGTAATAGCTGGTGTGCCAAGACGGATTCCGCTTGGTTTGAGCGGTGGATTTGGATCAAAAGGAATGGTGTTGGCATTGCAAATAATCCCGGCCTTATTCAAAACAGAGGCGGACTCTTTACCAAGAATATTCTTGCTACCAGCCATATCAATTAACAAAAGATGATTGTCAGTGCCGTTGGTTACTAGTTTGTAGCCTTTTCCCATTAAGGCTTCTGCCAGGGCTTTGGCATTGGCAATAATTTGTTTGGCATATTCTTTAAATTCTGGTGTATTAGCC
>Ga0210057_1005449_pt1 | contig 16343 bp, 8 predicted proteins | sample CryGeyCG2114_010_2_FD_183968 | JGI IMG/M metagenome (GOLD analysis project Ga0210057, IMG submission 183968) | Groundwater microbial communities from aquifer - Crystal Geyser CG10_big_fil_rev_8/21/14_0.10 (SPAdes) (version 2) | ecosystem: Environmental > Aquatic > Deep subsurface > Groundwater ...
CAAATTCTGATTACCTGAACTTGAAGAACTTCTATCAAAAAAATCTATAAATCTTGAAAGAACAGAATTTCCGGTAATTCCTGCTTGCACAGATAAACTAAGAAAAATCAAAACCGCTAAAACAGCCACAATAACTAACGCCACCAATCCTTTTCTCATAATAATAATAATAATAATGGGATATTTAAAGCTTTCTTTATTTTCAGTATCTCCGATAGTTATAAAGAATTATGGCGGAGCCATTAGTTCTTTAATTTCCTTAGAATAAAATTGATATTCAATAAACTTCAAATATCTCTTAAAAACATAATGCGAAATCTTGTTTTGCAATCTCCACAAAATAATCAATAACATTCCAATCAAATGATAGAAAAATCTTATCAAAGAATTCCTGCTTTTACTTTTTATCCTCGCCTCATCATGAATTCTAAATCCTGTTTCAATATTCCATCTTTTAGAATATTCTCCTGCTAATAGAAGAGATGGTTTCTGATTTGTGGCATAGCACCATGCGGTTTTATCATCAATAATCCTTACCATAAGAATAGTTGAAGGTTTCCATTTACTTTTATCTTTAGCATATTCAAAAGTATGTGAATAATATGCAAACCTCAATCCTTCGTCTCTCGTTTGTTGTATTAGTTTTGTTTGAAGACCTCTCTCCTGAACAAGCATTAAATAAGGCCAAGACCATCCTCTGTTCTTACCCTCTAAATAATCAATCAAATGTGCATGGTAAAATCCTCTATCAAATAGTATTAGCTCGACGGTAATTGGAAGAGTTTTAATATAATTCAGTAAATTAATAACTAAATTATCGAGGTTATCAAACATTGTGTAAGGTATGCTCATCAAAGGAAAAAATTCAGGTTCAACAATACTTGCATTCAAATAGTTCCACGCAGACTGATGTTTGTCATATGCAGAAGGTCGAAGATTGTAATCATCTTTCATCCAAGTTAAATCTTCCGTCGTGTCAAATGCTATTTTTACTTTTTTTAATTTTAGCTTCGCTATGGCGAACCGCACCACTTTTTCAAATTCTCTCATGAACAATCTTTTATCGCTTCCCTTTATTGAAAGGTGAAATTTATCTGCTTTTCTTGGAGCTAATGTTTCAACATAACTTATGGTTCGCCCAGCTTCAATGATACTTTGCATCAAATTATTGTTCCAATTTTCGCCCAAATATGAAAGCGAAAGACATTTATTTGAGAATGTTTTTATTACGTTGCTCATCGTCTTATGAGCAAGTAGGGCAAAGCCCTACTTTAATATTTCTCGAAATTTTAGGGTTAAGAAAACTCATCGGAGATACTGATTTTTCTTTCTTTTCACTTCTTGATTTCCCTCTTTTAGAAATAGAACCGCCTTTAACCTGTCCCCAGCTTCCTTTAACAACTTCATAATCAATCTTGGAAGAATCGATTTTCGCAACCAAACACAAATCTTCAAATAAATTTTTAGGTAATAATCTATATTCATTATAATAATTCTTCAAAGTTGAGTAAGGAATATTAAACCCAAATTGCAAAATTCCACGAAGACTTACAGCATTCAATCTGCCAATAACCAAATTCAAAAATACTTTTTGTTTCCCATTAGCAAATTTTATTCTGTCCATTAAAAAGAATAGATTCTGCAAGTTTATAAAAATAACTGCGGGACCATATAAACCAAAACTTTAAAAACAAAACATTCTGCCTTTCTCTATGAAATTAAATCAAAACTCAAGTTTGGAATCTAAGTTTTTTCTACTTGTGAGAAATTTCTTTTTTTTAAAAAAGAAAGAAATCAATGAAATTAAATCAAAACGAAGTTTTGGAATCGGAATTTTTTCTCTGTCTTAGGGAAATTTCTTTGAATCTCCAATAAAAAAATCTATGAAAATCCCAAAAACAACAAATAGATACTGCCCTTATTGCAAGAAAAAGACGGAACAGAAAGTTAAAGAACCAAGCAAAGGAAAGGCGAGCAGCCTAAAAAGGGGGGGAAAGGCGAGAATAAGACTCCGGGGACTTTGGAGAGGAATTGGAAATAAAGGAAGATATTCAAGACTTAAAAACCAGGCCAAAGGAAAAAGAAAAACAACTAAAAAAACCAATCTCATGTATATCTGCACCGTATGTAAAAAATCAAAATACCAAAAGAAAGGTAAAAGAACAGGTAAACTATTAATAGAATAAAAATGAAATTAAATCAAAACGAAGCTTTGGAAAAGAAGTTTTTCTACTTGCGAGAAATTTCTTTTTTCTAAAAAGAAAGAAATCATGGCCGAAAGAAAAAAATTCATTGAAGTAAAAATTCCAATACTTGAAACAACGGTAAGAGTTTTAGGAACAATAAAAGATTTAAATGGAAAAACAATTCAGTTGGACCTTAGCAGAAAATTAAGAGGGAGAGGGCTAACAGTCACATTCCAAATATTTGAAGATAATAAAGAACTTCTGGCCATTCCCAAAAAAATGGAACTCGTTAAATCTTATATTAGAAAAATGTTAAGAAAAAGAATAAGTTACGTTGAGGATTCTTATCTGGCAAACTGCAAAGATATAAGGGCAACCGTGAAGCCTTTTTTAATCACAAGAAAAAGGGTTTCCCGTGCAGTTAGAAAAAACCTCCGAAATACCTGCAAAGAATTTTTAACAGAATATCTTAAAGAAGTAGATTACAATGATGCATGTGAAAGTATTCTAAACGGAACTCTCCAAAAAGAAATGCTCCCAAAATTAAAAAAAGTTTATCCCCTTTCTTTTTGTGACATCCGAATATTTGAAACAAAAGAATTAGAAAAGATAAAGATAGATAAAATCTCCAATGAAAATATTGTTAAAGAAATAAAAGATAAGGAACACTTTGGTCAGAACGAACCCAATGAAAAAGAAATAGATGAAGAAAAAGAAGTTAAGAAAACAGTGAAAAAGAAAAAATGATTGAGCAAACTTTAGTTTTAATTAAACCCGATGGGGTATCCAGAGGACTTATTGGTGAGATAATCAAAAGATTTGAACAGAGGGGACTAAAAATTGTTGGATTAAAATTAACAAAAGTGGAGCAAGACAAAGCAAAAGAGCACTACACAGAAGACATCGCCAAAAGAAGAGGAGAAATAGTTAGAGAAAAGTTGCTCCAATTCATCACTGAAAGTCCAGTAGTTGCGATGGTTGTAGAAGGAGTAAACGCAATAGAAAATGTCCGAAAAATTACCGGTGAAACAGAAAGCAAATCAGCCCTCCCGGGAACAATCCGGGGTGACTTTTCCCATGTCAGTTTTTCATACGCAGATAAAAAAGAAATCGCTGTAAAAAATCTCGTTCACGCTTCAAGCGACGCAGAAGACGCAAAAAGAGAAATCAGGATATGGTTTTCAATAGATGAAATTCACGATTACAAAAGGAGCGACGATATTCATTTATTATAATCTACCACACTAACAACCTTCCTTTTCTTTTCCCTCTTCTTCCGATTTCTGGGGTTTCCACTAACATATTCTTTTAATTTCCTTTTTCTTCTGGCAACCCGATAATTTCTGTGCCTGTCAAGTCGCTTGGGTTTATTTTTTCCGGACATGGCTAATAAATCAAATTTTACCATTTTAAATGTTTGTATAAAAAATGGGTTCCATCCCAAATTAGTGTGTTTCATTCATTATCTGCTCCCCGCCCACGGAGAAATCCCAAACCTTCTATTCGGTGATTTCAACTCACGATTTACTTTTGTTGATTTTTTATTTGTCAAGAGCAAATCGTTCGCCCACCCCAATTTTATGAATGAAACATATAAATTTAATTTAGGATGGAGTCTATAAAGGGCAATTAAATTCAAAAATCTTAAAAAGAGTTCTTCCCACTTTTTCTCATGCCTGTGTAGCTCAGTGTTTAGAGCATCTGTTTTGTAAACAGAGGGTCGGGGGTTAGACTCCCTCCACAGGCTTAAATGTCTAACACCCGACGGCCGGGGTGAACAAAACGCTTCGAGGAAAATAAAGTATCAGATATTTATCAAATATTTTTCCGAGATGCATTTTGGGAATTGTTAGACTCCCTCCACAGGCTTAAATGTCTAACACCCGACGGTCGGGGTGAGCGATTTGCTTTGAAAAACCTTGAAGAACAATATTAGTTTTGAAATGCTAGTCGCGAATTGTTAGACTCGCCTGTGCATGCTTTTTCAAAGTTCTATTCTTCTTCAATAACCTCAACTCTTTTATCTTTTTCTAAAATATCAACAAGCTCTTTTTCTAAATTAGCTATTTCTCCTTTTTCAAAAGACCCAACGGGCTCTCCCTCAAAGTTTAAGAACTCTGGAACATCTTCCAAAAACCTAACCAAGTGATGTTTTCTTTCATCCTTCTGAGCCCCACCCATATCAGCAACCAAATTGCTTTCGGCCCTTTCCAGCGACCTTACAACTTCTTCAAACAAATCCTTTTCAAAACTAAGCAAATTCTCAAAGTCCTTTTTGCTTATTCCAACCTCTGAAGAAATAAAAGCCAAATTTAATATTTTTTTCTTCCTCATCCTGAGTAAATCTTTAAAACTGGAATGGGCATTTTCAAGTTTTTTCTTATTTTTAAGAACCATGTCAGAAAATGAATCGCCCTCTTTTTCTAAAAACTCTTTTTTCTCTTTGAAATATTCTGAAGTTTCAACCAAAAATTTAGGTGGAAGTGATTGTAACTCTTCGGAATATTTCTCCTTCCTCATCGCTTCATAAATATCGCTAAAAGTTATCATAAGAAAGAAAAGAAATACTCGATTTAAAAGAATTATTGTGGTAAGAATTCACCCGCCACATTTATAAAACTCCTCACTTTTAAAATAATATGTTTGGAAAACTAAAAGAAAAGTTGAAAGGTTGGATAAAAAAATCCAAAGAAGAAGCAGGAAGCGAACCAAAGATAGAGAAAACTGTAAGGAAAAAGGAAAAGAAAAAGAATGAAAAGGAAGGGGTTAATATTGAAGAGGCACAACAGATAATTGAAGAAGCGGACCTCAAAGAAAAACCAAAAGAAAAAACTTCCCGTTCATTTTTTAAAAAATATTTGACAAATGAGAAATTTGAAGAATTATTTGAAGAATTAGAATTAATTCTCCTGCAAAACAACGTCGCCCTTGAAGTTGCAGAATCAATAAGAATGTCCCTTGGCATAAAATTAATTGGAAAAAATATAAAAGAAATAAATCTCTCCGAAGAATTAAAAAGTACTCTTGAAGAAATTTTAATTGACCCTCCGGATTTCGTTAAAGAGATAAAAGAAACTTTGGAAGTAAAATCTCCCTATGTAATTTTGTTTGCTGGAATAAATGGCTCAGGAAAAACAACAACCATCGCGAAAGTCGCAAATCTTCTGCAAAAAAATAAGATGTCTGTCTGTCTGGCCGCCGCAGATACTTTCAGAGCTGCTTCAATTGAACAAATTCAGGAACACGCTAATAATCTAAAAATCCCATTAATAAAAAAAGATTATGGGGCAGACCCCGCTTCCATAGGCTTCGATGCAGTTGCCTACGCAAAAAAACATAAAATTGATGTCGTCTTAATTGACACCGCAGGAAGACTCCAAAACAAAGATTCTCTGATGAAAGAAATTGAAAAAATATCAAGAGTTAATTCTGCTAACATGAGGGTTTTTGTTGGGGAATCAATCACTGGAAATGATTGCATCGAACAGGCAAAAACATTTAATGATTCCATTGCCCTTACAGGAATAATCCTCTCTAAAGCAGATGTTGACGAAAAGGGAGGAACGGCAATCTCAATTTCTCACGTCACAAAAAAGCCAATTCTTTTTTTGGGAAACGGGCAAGGTTATAGCGACCTGGAAATCTTTGATAAAAAGAAAATTCTGGATAGATTGGGACTATAGCATCTGCCTCTTACAACAGCAATCATCAACTTGCCACAAGTATACTGATTTATTCAGGCAGTTCATAATTTGAAGAAGATTTGGAAACATCGAGGAGAAAAGGAAAGAGATTTAGAGATTAAAGGGAAAAATTTGGAGCTGGAGATTTTTGTGGAGATTTATTATTTTGAGATATTGGTTGTGGGGCGGGCTCGCCTGTTAGTTTCTCCTGAATACTTGGGGGGTTGGATTTTAATACAACGTTTGGCGAAACCGAAAAATCTCGAGTTTGAGAGTCCGAGCCAGTTATTTTTTCTTAAATTTATAATACCCAAAAAATACCAATGAGAGAACTAAGTAAGCTATTAATGAATTTCCTATAAAACCAATCAGACCGCTGGTGATAATTCCTGTCAAATGACTTGATGGGATCCCCCCCACTTCTCCAGTTATGATAAAAGAGGGGAAAGGCAAACCATGGTAATCTATACAATACCCGAAATTTATACCGTCGACACAAATATTACTTGTTGGTATAATGTTCAGTACGATTATAAATATAATCAACAGAATGAGTTTAGACCTTGTAAATCCAAAAAATTCTTTCAGCGTCATATATGTTATTATAAAACTTTACCATAAAAATGTATCTAAAACTTGATACTGTCAAGATATCGGGACTTGATTATCTTTGACAAATTTTATCAATTCCAATAATTTATTTATTCCCAAACCTAACTTTATTCCGGCAATTTCTGCAGGGGTTTTTCCGTTCAATTCCTGATGTGGGTTTACAAAATTATTAATTACTCTTCGCAAACTCAAAAAATTTCCTGCGTCATCAAAATTTTTAAAATCACTTGGGATATTTTTTATTTCCCCTACTTTTTAACAGCCCTGTTGTAGGTTGTCCATACATTTCTCTGGTCCCTGTTTAGGAGTTTTGCGATTTCTGAGTATTTCATTCCCTGATTTTTTAAATATACAACTGCGTTTTCCAGGACGGTTAGCTCTTTGTTTTCAAATATCTCAAGAGGAATTGTGTTGTCATTGTCTATTTCTAATTCTTTGGAATATTTTTCGCCTGCTTTTTTGTAGGCAGTCCAGATTGTTCTCTGGTTTCTTCCAAGTTCTTCTGCAATTTCGCTGTATTTCATTCCGACATTTTCTTTCAAGTATTTTACAATTGCCTCCAAACTTCCAAGTTCTTCAACGAAGATTGATGTTGGGACTTCCAATTGTGCGAATTCTATTAAACTTCTTGCTGAGGATTTTTTGATTCTGTATTTTTTAGCGAGTTCATATGCAATAATCTGCATCAGCTCGGTTTCCCCAATATCATATTTTTCTTTCAACTCTTCGAGGATGAATCCAATTGCCCCGAGCAATTTGCTGGTCCTGTATATGGTGCCTTCTTTTGTTGCTCTTGCAAGTTCTTCAATTATTCGGGCGTTCCCGAGATTTTCTTTTTCTTTTACTCTTTCTAAAATTATCCAGATTGCACCGAGCAATTTGTCTCTTGCAATTCTTGAGCGCTCCTTTTGCGATTTTCTTTTTCTTCCAGGGATTAAGAAGACCATTAAGATTCTTATTGACCAATCAGCTACAGTTCCTTTTGTCGAATATGGCTGAGCACTTATGCCCTGCGGAAGTCCCCGAAGACAGAAGGATATTTGCTCTTGTCCTGAATTTTCGTCTTTGGATTGAATTGTATTATTTCCGCTCTGAAGTATTGCGGTGGTGATGTTGGCGTATGTTGCGTTCACCATTGAGCTTCCGCCGGAGCATCCTGTGTCAAAGCCAAATCCTCCTCCTTTCACGGAAAAATTCGCTGCGGGGATGCTTTCCGTCGTAGTTATTTCTCCCTGAAGAGAATATGCTAAAATCTCAATACTCAGGTCTATGTCGTTTCCGGTGTTGTTTATAATAATTGGGTCATTGGTCGCTTGTTGGTTCACGTCTGTTAATGTGAGTGAAGACCAGTTCAGGGTTGGAGGAGATATCTTCATTGCCGTCAGAAGGTTTACTGTGAACTTTGTCGAAACATTTGAAGCGAATGCACCAGTAGTGTCCTGAATGGATGCATTAATTGTCCAATCTCCGTTGCCGTCCCAGTAATACAATCCTATGGAGCAGGAGTAGTTCGCCGTGTTTCCGGCGGTTCCCATGTGAAGACAGGACGAATTTGCTCTTGTTGTTTGGCCGGACATATTAACTTCTGCTCTCGCCGTTGAATTGTCCAGTTCTCCGAGCCCATTTGAATCATGTGCTGTAAAATTAAAAGTAATATTGTAAATTCCTCCTTCAACTAATGTTACTGCAGGGACATCAGTGACATTGATTGTCGGGGCGGAGTTTGGCTCATCCAGAACATCAACAAACAGTAGGGTGGTGTTTTGATTTGTTGCGTAATCTGTGATATTTATGTTTACTATATAGGTTTGTGTCCCTAATGAGGTTATATTGACGAATGTGCCGTTGGAGTAAATTGTGAATTTTTTTGAGTCGTTTGATGTGAATGTGTTTAGTCCTATCCAGTTGTCTGTTGCGTTTATTGTGTAGGAAATGCTCTGATTTTGATAAGTCGTTATGTTATTGAATGGGTCGAATCTTGGAGGTTCTATATCTACGGCGATTGTCCAGTTATTTCCGTCTGACCAGTTTCTGTTTCCCTGAGCATCGATTGTTAAAACAGACCATGTATAGTTTCCATCAGAGAAGAATGTATCTGTTCTGTTGAGCAGATATTCATCTTTTTGTCCGGTAATATTGAATTGGTAAGTCGAAAGTTGGTCATCGTTTGTTTGGTTCCAGAGATAGTACGTTTCATTAGCGAGGTTTGTTTCATCGGTTACGTTAACAACTAATTGGTGTGTCCTGGTGTCGTCAACAGTGTTGTCTGCGGGGGAAATTTTGAAGCCTGCTGGGTTTGTTATGTCAGGGACAGTAAAAAATACAATGCTGCTGTTTTCATTTCCTGCACTATCGTTTCCAAAGACGGTAATGTTGTTTAATCCAATAGGATAACCATTGATTGAAATGTTTGGGGTGAAGGTTATGTTCTTGATTGCTCCTGAATAATTAGAGTACCACCATATCTGTATTGTTTCATCTGCCGAAACGTCGAGGACAGCTGTTGAGTTTGTCAATGTTGATGCGTTCTCAGGTGAGTGGATTGTTATTTGTGGGGCTGTTCCTTCTGCGGGATTTAAACTTGCGGTTGAGATTGCCCATCGGTTGCTTGTGCTTGCTGTCCAGCTCATTGTGTATGCACCGACAGTCGTCGTGTTTTCCACGCTTCCTGCTCCGGGCTCTGAACCAAGGTTCCACATTTGCGCCTGATTTGCTCCAACAGTAAGTGTGCTTCCATCCCAATTGTGGTGAACAGAGTCTATGATAACTGTATTTGCGACTCCTGTCTGGAGGATGACTGCAGGGGCGGTGCTTTGAGCAATTTTACCTGTGTGGTTGTCTATTGGGTCGGTCTGATTTACCCCCGTAAATGACAATGCTCCTCCGGCAAAGAATGTTGCAAAAATCGGAAAAGGAGATCCGCCATGGTCAACTGTAACAGTGTATGTTCCTACAGGGGGGTTTACCAAATACCAAAGAGATGTACGGGCGTTAGAAGCCACAGAATCATTTCGGATGCTTTTCAAATTGGCTCCGTTGTAAGTTACTGCGCTTGGAGTTTGGTCTCTTGCTCCTGTCCCGACGATTAAAACCCTGTTATTTCCTTCATCCGGAACGGTATGACTCCATGAGTATGTTGATGCCCCTGTTCCACTTGTGTTTGTGTTGTTTGTCAATACGATGTCCGAACCAGCCCCAAGAGGAGGGTCAACGATGTGGTCAAATTCTACATTCCCGCCGAGAATTTTCAAATCAAATGTATCCTGTTGTCCGATTAAATTTTCTAAGTAAACTTTGTTGTATTCATTATCGTTTATTGAGGAGAATTCTGCTATTAAAGTTGATTCGTTAATTTCATAGATTTCTATTCTTGGAGTTCCGTTTACTGTTCTCGGAAAAATAGTTATATCCTTTTCTGAAGTAAGATTTCTCTCGAAAGCAACTCTGACAAAATGGCTTTCCTGAATTGTTTCTGTCCAGATGCCGTCAAGTTCTCTCGCCTCTTCGTAGATGTTGGAGATAAACTCCCTGTTTTCGTCCAAATGCTCGGCTTTTGTAATTACGATAATCTCAATTGTTTGATTGCTTGTGTGAGGGAGTATCCATTCTATGTAATCATAAATCCCGTTGGTGTTTTTATCCTGAATTGATTCAGTTGGGAGGTAGGTATCATTTTCAACCCAATAGATTTTTACTTTTGAAGGATCTTTAATTTTGAAATTTTCACTAAGATTTGTGAATGCTAAAACATTCTTGTAATGAACACTTTTTGGCCCGACTATTTTTATTCTTTTTCCGTCGGCTGTTTGCTCTTCTTCAGCATAAGGTGCGGAGGTCTCATATTCCACTTCATATTCAATTCCTGTATCGTTGATTTCAATTTCTTTGAAGAATTCCGGCTCAACCTCTTCGATTACTCTTCCCGTTATTGCTCCGAGCAATCTTTTGAAAAATTTTGTCAACCATGAATCCACATTATCATTGACTACTACCTGTCCTGTTATGGAGAATTTAGTTTCTTTTTTCTCTTTTGTTTTCTTTTCGAATTCCTCGTCGACCTCATTTTCATCCCTTGTTTTTGTGACAGAAATATTTTCTGCGTCTTCTGGAAGCTTAACTTTTATGGTTTCTGCTTTTTCTAAGTTAATTGTTTTTGTCCACTTCACAGGTTGGCCGAGAATTGCCTGTTGTTGAATTGTGGTTGCGTTTATTGTCGGCGAAATTATTTCTGTTATGTTTGTTAAGTTGGTTGGTGAAGTTATGTTAGTTATATTTGTAATTAGAGTTTCGTTTGTTGCATTTATTGGTTCGGTGATATTTGTTGGTTCTGTTATGTTCGTAGGAGGAACAGTTTCATTTGTTTCAGTAATTGTTTCATTTGTTATTGGAGGTTCTTGTGTTGGAGGAATAGTTTCATTTGTTTCCGGAATAGTTTCATTTGTCGTCGGAGGCTCTTGTGTTGGAGGAATAGTTTCATTTGTTTCCGGAATAGTTTCATTTGTCGTCGGAGGCTCTTCAGCAGGAACTTCTTCTACCAAAGGCTCTTCAGCAGGAACTTCTTCAGCAGGCAACTCTTCAATTGGTGGTTCTTCAGCAGGCAACTCTTCAATTGGTGGTTCTTCTGGTGCTGGTTCTGTCGCTTCTTCCGACGGTGTTTCTCCGATTATTAAACCAATTAATCTTGGTTGAAAGTAAATAAATGAATATGCAAGGGCGACGAGCATCACAAAGTAGAATAGTCCGAATGTTAGTTTTCTTTTAGTTATCTGGCTTTTTCTTTCGCTTATTTCTTTTTCGCAGTATGCAATGTACTTGTCGTAGTAAGTTAGCCATTCTCCGATAGACCTTCCATCAATTTCTTTCTTCAGTTCGTGGACATATTGCTCATAGAGAACTTCCCTGTCTTCATATTTTTTTCGAAGAGTATTTGCCCTGTCTAAAATTATTCTTTTGCCTTGTTTTGCTATCCGGATATTGCTCTCTAAACCACGGATTGTAGCTCTGGCTAAATTTGTCTTTTTCATTACCTATTATATATGTAAAATAACTTATAAATGTTCCTTATAATGTAAAAAATACTTATTATATATGTAATATGGAAAATTAGATAATTTTGAGGATTTCGGAATCATTTTTATAAAAGGTAGTTTCCTATTAAAGTGATGAAAAAGTGGGTGGTTTTTAGTTTTTTATTTGTTTTATTAATTTTACCAAGGGTATATTCGTCTCCTGTTGACGAGGAGATTAAAAAATTAACTTCGTATGCCCAAGATTATGAATCAGGGAATATTAATTACGCCCAGTTTGTAGTTTATATTTCTTCAGTCAGGCAAAACTTAAATGAAGAACTGGGGGCTATTTCCCGAGAAGAAGGAGGTTTGTTTAAAGAGCAACAGATTGAATCAGCTTTGGGAAAATCTCAAAGAACTACAAAATGGGTTTGGATTGAATCTGAAGAGCGGGAGAAAAAGTTAGAAACGGAAGTTCCTGTTTGGGAAAAAATTGTTTTTGATGGCAAAAAAATTCAGGTAAGATTAAGTGCGTATCCCTCCCTATTTAAAAAAGAAAATGAAGATTTGTTAATTTACCGGCTTAACTTTGATATAAGATTTAAGAGTCCTTCAAAAGAGCTTGAAATAGATTCTGAAATAAATGATGTTAAATTGTTAGCTGAAGAATTTAATGAAGCTCCCTCCGATGAAATGGCAGAAAAACTTGCCAAAGAAAGTGTTAATGTTGAAAAATTATTTGAATCAAATATGAGAAAGAGCAGTAAAAGTTGCGAAGATGTGATGGCTTCTATTTTTGGTTCAGAAAATTTAAGAGGGATTCAAAAAATTCAGGTGTCTGAAATTGATTTTTTTAGCGGTGAAAATTTTGAAGCAAGAATGAGATTGGAAATGTGTGATGATTGTGAATGGAATTGGATTAATCTTAATATGTGGATTGAAGGGAGGGGAAGGGATTTTGAGCATTTTGATGACTTTACCGAAGAGAATTTCGACAGAAGAAAGTATGAGAACTTGGAGTTATACGAATATAGCTCTAAAGCAAGAGAAATAATTGAAGAAATGAAAAGGCTTTTATCCGAAGGAAATTATAGAGAATCTCAAAAATTAAGTTTTGAACTCCAAACTTTAAATGAAGCATGGAATGAAAAAGCAAATAATATTTGGGAGGAACCTGATAAGACTTATCAGGATAAAAGAAATGAAATGACTCCTGAGGAAGAGGAAGAGTTTAACAGAAATTTTGGCTGGATAAGGGAGGAGCAGGAAAGAAGGCAAAAGGAAAAAGAGCTGAGAAATTTGAATTATTTAGACAGAAAAGATTTTTATGAAGATTTATTTTCTACTTACGAAAAAAAAGATTTTTATTTTAGCCAGACGGAATACGAAAAAAGGTTAATTGAAGAGTTTGCAGAATTTGGTGAAGAGATTTGTTATAATAATTTTGATGACAACACCGACGGGAATGTAGATTGCTCTGATGCTCAATGTGGAGGAAAGGTTTGTGGAGAAAGTAAAATAGAAATTATTGGTGAAGACGGAGAGGTGAAAATAACCACGGGGCAATTATATTGCATCGCAGGTTCTTGTCAGGAAAAGGAAGAAGACCCGATTTCTTCCCAGCCAATTTGCGGAAATAATATTTGTGAAGAGGGGGAGAATGTTTGTGAATCTTCTGAAATTATTTGTGAAGGGGAAGAATGTCCGGAAGTTAATGAATGTGGGATTAATTATTGTCCTGGTGATTGCTCCATTTGTGAAATTCATCCTCAGATTGAATGCAGCGGCAGAGTCTTATTTGGAGGTGAAGATGAAAATAGGTGCCCGTTGCCTCCTATTTGCTTAATCGAAGAGGAGCAGTGTACAATAAACGAGGATTGCAGTCAGCCACTTTGTGGAATTACAGAATGTGTAAAAGAGAATAGCGAAGATGAATTTGGAGTTTGTGAGGTTAGTGATTTGAAAGAATGCAGAAATTCTGATTGTATAGAAGGTGATGAAAGGAAAAAAGAGTGCAGTTCCGGAGAAACAATAATTTCCAGCATTTGTGTTGGTGGATTATGGAAAGATACAGGAGTGCCATGTAAAGACGGGGGAATTGAAGAAAATTTGAATTGTGTTTCCTGTGGCGATAGTTGTTTTCCGGCTGGAGAATTACAGACAGTTAATTGCCCATCTTCTTCTTTTAGTTTTGAGTGTATTGAAAGAAGCGGAAAATGTGAAGCTTTAGAAATTTCAAGGGGGCATGATTCCTGTGTTGTTAGGGAGGATTGCGGCAGTAATAATGATGTTTGTAGCAACGGAGAATGTGTAACTTTGCCTGAAATAATTTCAGTTAGCGAGGAGGTCTTAACCGATGAATCTTATTTTGAAGATACAGGGGTTAGTGAGGAAAATTTTGAGAAAGAAAGAATCAATGAAGAATTTGGAAATTATGCTGAAGAAAATTCTGAAGAATCATCCGGAGAAAATTTTCAGGAAATTAATGAAGGCGGTTTAACCGGAGAAATTATTAGTGCTGTAAAGGTGGTTACAGGAAGAATAATTTCCGGATTTGTAAGCCACGAAGATGAAGAAGAAAATTCTGGTGAAGGAAGTGGGGATAATTTAAATGGTAATAACGGGGAGAATTTTAATTCTGAAATTACTGAAGAAGAAAATCCAGAAGTTTATGAAGGTTTTCAGGAGGAATTTTTTAAAGATGATTTTGAGGAGCAAAGAAACAGGGACGAAGAAAGATTTTCAGATGAGCAGAAAAATAGATGTGAAGAAGAATGCTCAAGAGCTTGTGCCGATAAGTGTGTAAGAGAAGAATGTTCAGAAAATTTTGAATGTGATGTTGATGATGCTGTTTTGAATTGTGAGAATTCTTGTGAGCCGGATGATTCCTGTGTTGAAAAATGCATTGGAGGAGAAAATTTTTGGGAGGATTATCAGGATGAAAATGCTCATCCATACGAGAAAGGAGTTTTTATGGTTGGAGGAAGTTGCAGGGATTCTTCTCAGGAAGAATGGGGGAGCAATGGAAATATTTATTTTGGAGGATGGGGGGAACCTTTTGAGGAGATACAGCCCTTAAAAAATAAATATTATCGGGGTGGCGGGGCTGAGTGGTGTAAGAATGAATTTGAAGATTTGTTAAAACAGCGTCGGGAGTTTGAAAAAAGTTTTAATGAAGAATTTATTCATTGGTTCTTTGAAGATTATTTAGCAAGCTCTGCTGAAGATTTTGAAAATCATGTTTCAGGCATATTTGAGCTTTATTGGAAAGATGTCGATTTGTCGAGGGAAATGGCGTTTAGAATGCAGTGTTTGGGAAAAGAAGAGCTTCCTGAAATCAATTTAATTGGAAAAATTGAATATGAAACTCCATATGGAAGTTTTGAGTTTTGGGAAGAAATAAAGGAAGCTAGTTTGCCCGGGACTGATGAAAAAATGAAATTAATTTCTCCATATATGAGGATGGGGATATTTCCAAATAAAGAATTTATGAAATCAATTATGAAAAAATCAATGAAAGAAGGAAAATTTCCCGGTCCTTCTGAGGATAGTTTGGAGCGTGAAAATCAAGAGGGTCCTACAAAAAAGGAAGTTGAAATGATTAAACAAAATGAGAAATTTATGAATCAAATTATTAAATCAACCGATAAATATGGCGGAAACATCGATGCTGTTGTTCAATTTAAGGATTTGGGAAATGACGAAATTGTTTTCAATTTATATGCAAAAGTTAATCCGGAAATTATTATGGAAGTGAAGCCAATGGAATATGAAAAAGTTCCTGCTGAAGACTTTAGAATAGAAATTGATTTTGATAAAATTTACGATATGATTTTAACGTCTGAAAAAGACATAGAATCTGAAAGGCTTGAGAGTCCTCCCTGGGACAGACAGAAGATAAAGCCTGTTCAGAAAATAAAAGATGTTGGCAACGGGATTGAAATGTATTTCAAAATGAGGAGCATTATTAATTCCGCGAAAGTTTATCCGGAATCCGCAGAATCAGATGCAAGAGAATTGTTTAAATTATTTTTTAAGATGATGAGGGAAGGGGATGATAGAGAAAGAAACTTTGAAGATGGGGAGATAAGTAATGGTGGTCAAAACGGAAAAGAAGGTGATGAAGAATTTGGAAATAAAAGAAGTTTTGGCAATGAATGATAAACCCCGAGGAAACCAAGGTTTCTACATGTACCTTCCTTCAATTTTCCTTTAAACCTCGACTTCATCGGGAGACTTGTTCTTATTTTGATAATTCTAGTCCGAAGATTGTGAATTCTGCTCTGTTGAAAATCTTTTTATCTAGGATTTTCCCCGCCTATAATTTGCTCTTGTTAATTTATTTGAGTTGTCAGGAGCAAATCATTCGCTAATTCTTCCTTGAGCGAGGTCTTCGGCTTTGTATATTTGTGAAATCTTAAAACTTTGGATAAGGCATGTTTTTTGAAAGATTTTTGATAAGAATATTGAATGATAGAAAAGTAATTATTGAAGGATAGAAAAGTAATTATTGAAGGATAGAAAAGTAATTATTGAAGGATAGAAAAGTAATTATTGAAGGATAGAAAAGTAATTATTGAAGGATAGAAAAGTAATTATATTTCATTTGTTTTTACTTTTAATGGAAAATCCCTATTTAATTGAAGTTCCGGTTGGACAATATTCTGTTATTTATGATTCCGGAAGAGAAAATTTAAGAAAAAGATTCCTTGTTGAGAAAATTACCGATAATGTGGTTTTAGCTCTTAAATGCGGTGGTCCAAATGGGCGGAGGGGCGTAGCTAATTTATTTTATGATTTCAAAGAGAAGGAAATGAGATTTGAGGAAATGAGATTTAGGGCTGGCGATTTAA
>Ga0210057_1005452_pt1 | contig 16342 bp, 20 predicted proteins | sample CryGeyCG2114_010_2_FD_183968 | JGI IMG/M metagenome (GOLD analysis project Ga0210057, IMG submission 183968) | Groundwater microbial communities from aquifer - Crystal Geyser CG10_big_fil_rev_8/21/14_0.10 (SPAdes) (version 2) | ecosystem: Environmental > Aquatic > Deep subsurface > Groundwater ...
AAAAAATAAAATAACAAAACAAAAAAGCAGGCGAATAATCGCCTGCTTTTTTTGTAAATTTATTTAAGATCGTATTTTTGAATATTGTGTTCAGCAATTTTTTGTATGTAGCTGATTTGTTCTTTTCCTTTCGGAGATTTAAACAAGTGAGAGAACCTTCCTTGGCCCTCTAGGTATTGTTCAACGGTTGGCGGTTTTTCTGGCAATTTCATTTTGCTTACCAATTCTCCGTTTACATATTCCACCAAAGGATAAAGGCCTGTTTGGGCGGCCAATTTACCCATTTCAATCGCTTGGTCAGGCCTAATTTTCCATCCTGGGATGCAAGGCACAAGAATTTGGATGTAAGCGGGACCATCTATTTCTACAGCTTTTTTTACTTTGGCTTGAATATCGTGGATATATCCAGTCGTGGTTTGCGCTACATAGGGAAGGCCATGAGCGAGAGCAATGGCTATCATATCTTTTTTTCTTTGATGAGATCCAATCGCATCAATAGTAGAACCAGATCCAGCGGGGGTGGTAGAGGTACTAGATGCCCAAGGAGTTGCGCCGGAAGCCTGCATGCCAGTATTGGCATAGGCTTCATTATCATAGCAGATATAGAGAATGTTTTCTCCTCTTTCCCACATTCCACTGATCAAACCAAATCCAATATCAAAGGTACCCCCATCTCCGCCTTGCGCGACAACTTTTGTAGACCTCACCCCGTCCCTCTCCTTGGCAAGGAGAGGGGATTTTAATTTATGGTCAAGAGCAGCACGTATTCCTGAAGCTACGGCTGAAGCATTTTCAAAAAGAGAATGAATCCAAGGAACACCCCAAGCGCTTTGCGGGTAGGGAGTGGTTGTCACTTCTAGACATCCAGTGGCATTAGCGATTATGACATTGGGTCCAAGGGCTTCAAGGACATTCTTGGCTGCGATCATCTGGCCGCAACCAGCACAGCCTCTGTGACCAGAAGCGAATAGTTGTTTTTTGGCTTGTCCTGAGCTACGTCGAAGGATTTTTGGTTTTGTGATTGTTTTTGTAGACATATTTTAAAAAATGTCATTCTGAATGAAGCGAAGCGAAATGAAGAATCTCGGGATCCTTCGCTTTCGCTCAGGATGACACAATAATTAATTAGCGGGTATTATATTTTCGATTTTTTTTATATCTTTTATTTTATCAAATTGACCGATAAAATTTGAAGCATCAAGAATTTCTATCAGAATCGGCTTTCCTGAAGATGAGAGATGAAATATAAAATTTCCAATTTCTCTGGCATGGCTGATTTTGCCTTTGCTTATTTCCAGGAGCAGGATGTTTGTTTCAGCATCGTATAGCATATTGGGATTTGTAGGATTTGTGAGGGCTGTGGGATTTGTGGGATTAAAATTACCACACATCCTAATAATCTTGCATATCTCACAAATCTTATATTTTTATTGGATAAAATGTGATTATTTTTATCATCCCATTTTCTTTTTCGTAAACTACTTTAACATTCTCTTTTCTGGCTGCTAAATATTTTCCTTTCTTGTTTATTTTTTCTGGTGATTTAACAGTGTTTTCTACTTGTTCGCGGGTAATATAAACTTTGTATTTATTAAAAATATCAAATTTATTTTCTGCATACTTAGTAAAGTAAATCATATTATTTTTTGCAACAACATTTTATAATCATGTTGACCCCTCTAAAATTAGATGGTGGCTTTGCTTGTCCTGTGCAATTTTTATCTTCACCATTACTTTTATTTAGAGAACTGCAATCATTATTTGTGTTTATTGTACCTACAGCCTCCCATGTACAATCAAATGCATCAACCAAACCGTATGTATCACCATTTTTTTCGCATTTTTTTAATTTCGGAGAAAATTGTGATGTAGCCCCATATTCTTCTTTTTTGTCATCGGGAACTTTGCAATTCGGTTGAGTGCTTTTTCCGTCCTTGATTTCAGTAAATCCTGGCACTACCCCCTTTTTTACACTACAACATTTAACATCATTTAATTCTATTTTGCTAACAACATTAACTCTTATCGGCGTTTCTTGGGTTAATTTTGGATTTACTTGATAGAGAATCAAATATGAGCAAAGTGCAAGAAGTAGGCCAGTCAGGCTAGCGCCGATCCAAGCTTTGGCTTCTCCGACTCTAGTTTGATTTCCTCCAGCCGTGATCCATATTACCCCCCCTACCATTAGGATTAATGCGGCTAGAATACCTACAATTCCGATAGCGTATTTGTAAATACCCGCAATATATTGTCCTATCCAAGGAACGCAAGTTTTTGATGAGTCATCAGCACAAGCTTTGGGAGTGGAAAAATCTTCCATGCCAGGTATTTTTATTTGCAAGTCAGGAATTTGCCAGTTAGCTTCGGCGTTTGCAGGAACGGAATGTAAAAAAATAAAAAACCCACTTAAAATTGTAATCAATAGAATCAATAATATAATTTTTTTTAGTTTGGTATTGGTAGCCATTTATTTTTTTACAATAAAAAGTTTTATCAAATATATTAGCTAGTAATAAAGTTTTTTACTTTTGTATGCATACACATTTATTATCTTTGCAAGTTGCTATTGAACATGCACAGTCTCCTATCACATGACAAGGACTACCGTTTTTCCCATCAGTACATTTGTAGTCGTTACTACTAATTATTGTTGTTGCAAGATTTATACATTTTAAACCTGGCGCACATTTTTTTGATTCACCGCAAGCTTGATCGTTTGTTGCATATTGAACACACTTTAATAGGTCTGGATAAGAATTTGGATAAAAAGTTCCTTTTACGCCCCCAGATCCTTTTTCGCAATATTCCTTTGAACTAGTGGTCGGATTACCATCTGGCCATTCGCAACATCCCCCGCTGTCATTGTTTTCTAGTTTATCAACCTTTTTAACAGATATTGGGTTTATTTCAACTAATTTTGGATTTACAGTTTGGAGAATCAAAAAAGATCCAAGAGCAAGCACGAGTCCAGTCAGACTAGCGCCGATCCAAGCTTTGGCTTCTCCGACTCTAGTTTGATTTCCTCCAGCCGTGATCCATATTACCCCTCCTATCATAAGAACTACAGCTGCAAGAATGCCTACTATTCCGATTGCATATTTATAAATAGCATTGATATATTCTCCGATCCAGTTGATAGTTAGATAGCCACCACTTTCTTGGGCTGGTTTAAAGCCGCTGAAACCGCTAATCGGCACTTGCAATTTTGGCTCTTGAGCTCCAGTTGGTTGAGGTATAACAAACAAGACAATCAAACCGATAAGCTGAAAGATAAAAATAATAATAAATATCGCAGTTAAAATTTTTGGCAGCTTTTGTCGCATATTATAAAATTAATTTTGAATTATAAATTTTTAATTTTGATTAATGAGCTCTCTTTAGTTTTAATTGCAATTTTAAACATATTTTTTGTCTAAAACCGAGATTCCCGCCTGCGCGGGAATGGCATAAGAGATGAATCAAATTAATTTGCTATAAATTTTGTTTCGTTATTATTTTTTTTCACTTCCTCTGTAATTTGCTTGATGATTTTTTTTGTAATATCTTTTCCTCCTAAACCGACTATGAAATTTTGTATTTTTGCTTTTCCTTGATTTGCATTCTTTATTTCCAGCATCAGTGGACCTACCGAACCAAGGGAAATAGCTTTTTCAATTACAGCGACATATTTAGCTTTTTTGGTAATATCAGAAATTTGAGAAACTGGGAAAGGGCGAAAGGTTTTTATTTTTAGCACTCCAACTGAACTTGATAAACTAATTTTTTTATTTATTTCATCTATGGCATCTTTTATAGTGCCCACAACTGAGCCCATAGCTACGATAATAATTTTTGGATTTTTGGGGCCGTAATATTCCAATAGACCATTATTGATTCTGGTATGCTTTTCTTTTGGCTTGATTACGGATGGTATAGTTTTTTGAAGTTTTTCGTATGCTTCATTTATTAATTTTTGGCTATCTACAAGATCGTTTTGCAATTCTTCACGCAACTCTTGGTAGTGGAGTGGGGTAGCAAAAGCCCCAAAAGTTATTGGGTTAGACGGATCCAAAAATTCTCCTTTCGTTGGCTTGTAGTCAGGCAAGTATTTTTTTACTTGTTCTGGGGTGGGAATCACCACATCTTCATAAGCATGAGTAAGAACAAATCCATCTATATTTACCATGGCGGGTAATTTGGCAATTTCTGCAACCTTGTAAGCAATCAAATGCTGTTCTATGGCCTCTTGATGATTTTCGGCGAAAAGCATTATCCATCCAGCGTCTCGAATTGTCATAGCATCTTGGTGATCATTCCAGATTGTGATTGGGGCAGACACACCTCGATTGGCGCAAGTGAGAACAACAGGAAGACGCATGCCAGCGATATTAAATATTACTTCAGTCATGAGAAGAAGCCCCTGGGAGCTGGTGGCGGTATAAACACGGACTCCTGTCGCACTAGCTCCAGCTACGATAGAAGCAGCCGCAAATTCGCTTTCTGCTCTCACATATTCATATTTGGCCTTACCATCAGCTTTTAGCTTGGCTAAATCTTCTACAATATGAGTTTGGGGAGTAATAGGATAGGCCGAAACTACAGCCGGCTTAATATTGTTTATTACTTGAGCAATCGCTTGAGAGCCCTCTAATATTTGGGATTTTGAGGATTTGTGAGATTTTTGGGATGTGTGGGATGTAGACATATTTATTTTTGGGATTTTATAAATTTAGTTAATAAATATCCAGATTTGTTTATTAATTCAAGTAATATTGTATAATCTTTTTGATTTATATATTTTAGTTCAAAAGCAATTTCAGAAAAACAATCCAACTCATTTAAAGATCCTTGGGCTATATTAAAGAAATTGCATCTATCTTTGGTGTGTCTTTTTGAATTTCCTTCCGCAATATTTGCTAATATGGAATAGGCGGATCTGCGCATCTGTGACGTCATAGCAAATTTTTCTTCAATTGGAAAATCTTTTGTAATTTTATAAACAAATAAAGTTAATTCTTTGCTCTTTTGCCAAACGATTAGTTGTCTAAAAGAGTTATTGTTTTGCATTAATTTTTTATTTTTAATAATCCTACAAACCTTACAAAACCTACAAATCCTATTTTTTATCTAGATCCATTCGTATGGCTTTAACCGGGCATTCTGTAGCGCAAAGTCCACAACCCTTGCAATAATCATAGTCTGTTTTGGGAACAGATTTATTGTTTTTTTTGATCATATCTATAGCTGTTTCTGGGCATACTCGAGTGCAGGTTCCGCAACCTATGCATTTTTCAAAATCGGTTTTGGGAATAAATGTACGCCAACCGCCAGTTTTATTTTTTCTGCTTGAGCTAGGAGACGACGTTATTTTCATATTATTATAATTTATAAGCTTCTTTTATAGCTTTGATATTTTTATTTATTAAATCTTTTCCTTTTTCAGCAAATTTTTGTTTGATAGCTTTTTCAAGGCCCTCAAGACTTACCAATTCAGTTGCTTTGGCAAATGCTCCCAAAATAACAGTATTTACAATATTTTTTCCCATGACATCAAGAGCAATTTTTGTAGCATCAATTGTGTAAATATTATTTTGTGGCAGATTCAATTTTATTTGCTCTTTTTTTTGGGCAGTATTAATTATGGCTATAGTGTGTTCGTCGCATCCTTTTAGTACATCTACTGAGCCAAGCAAAGAAGCGTCTTGAATGATAAGGATATTTGGTTTTTCTACATGTTCTCGAATTCGAATTGGTTTGTCATCAATTCTAGCAAAAGCTTCAATTGGTGCGCCAGTTCTTTCTACGCCAAAAGAAGGAAAGGCTTGAGCTTTCCAGCCGTCATTGAAGGCCGCTATAGCTATGAGTTCAGCCGCTGTGACTACGCCTTGGCCACCTCGACCATGAATTCTAATTTGATGCATTTTTATGTGAGATTCTTAGGATTATTGAGATTTGCGAGACTTTTAGGATTATTTAATTATATAATCCCAAACATCCCAATTATCCCAAACATCCCAATTATCTTAATTATTTAGTGGTTGATCAATAATTTTTGTAAAAGTATCGTATGGTATATCTCCTTCAATTTTGAATCCGTTGATAAACCAAGTTGGAGTTCCCTGAATATCCAAATCAAATCCATCTGCCAAATCTTTCTGGATAGCTGTTGAATATTTTTTGGATTCAAAACAAATTTTAAATTTTTCTTCTTCGGCGCCGATTTGTTTAGCTAGCTCTAGAATTTCATTTTTTTGAGAAACGCCTTGATTCAAATATAGTTTATCATACATTACCCAAAAAAGTCCTTGTTCCCCAGCGCAACGTCCAGCTAGAGCTAAGTCGCTTGAATATTCATTTACTACCGGGAAGTCTCTAAATATTATTTTTACATTTTGGGAGTGGTTTTTTCCAATTTCTCTTAATTTTGAAAAAGAACTTTTACACAAAGAACAGGAAAAATCTCCAAATTCTACTATAGTTATTTTTGGGTCATTTGAGCCAATCCAATAATTATTTTTTCCTTCTATTTTTTCTAGCTGTTCTTTACTAATTTCTACTTTTTCAATATTATATGTAGAAATTTCGCCACTTTTGATTTTTTTTACTATATCAATTACATAAAATACAGAGGCAACTATAAATATGAGTATAATTGTAAGGGTTAGCAGAATTAATATTCCCCACCATTTTTTATACCAAGGCTTGTTCATTGATAATATGTAATGATTAAACTATAATAGAAATATATTAGTAGTATTTATTATAACATTTTTTTATGAATAAACAAAATTTGGACAATCTAGAAAAAGAAGTAGAAAAAAAGCAGAAAAAGAAAGAAAAACGGAAGAGAAAAAACATGAAAGTCAGTGGAGGAAATGTTAAAAAATTACAAAAGATAATTATAAATAATAAATGAAAATAATTTCTTGGAATGTAAATGGAATCAGGGCCGTTTTGAAAAAGGGTTTTTTGGAATTTCTCAAAAAAGAAAAACCTGATATCTTGTGCTTGCAAGAGGTAAAAATTTCTGATTCAGCTAGAGAAAAAGAAGAATTCGACTTTCCTGAATATGAGGAATATTGGAATTCAGCTGAGAGGCCTGGTTATAGCGGGACAGCTATTTTGGTTAAAAGTATAAAGTATAAAGCAGAAAGTATAAAAAATGGTATGGGAGTAGAAAAATTTGATAAAGAAGGGAGAACACAAACTTTGGAATTTGATAAATTTTATTTAGTAAACACATATTTTCCTAATGCCAATCACGAATTATCAAGGCTTAAATTTAAAATTGATTTTAATAGCGCATTACTAAAATATTTAAAAAAATTGGAAAAATTAAAACCTGTTATAATAACCGGAGATTTCAATGTCGCCCATGAGGAAATTGATTTAGCTAGGCCAAAAGACAATGTGGGCAATCCTGGATTTACAGACGAAGAACGTCAATGGATGACAAAATTTTTAGAAAACGGTTTTATTGATACTTTTCGCCATCAGCATCCTGAAAACCAAGAATATACTTGGTGGAGTTATCGATTTAATGCTCGCGTGAAAAACATAGGGTGGAGGATTGACTATTTTTGCGCGTCAGCTAAGTTTATAAAAAACATAAAAAATGCGCATATTTTAAATAAAGTTATGGGCTCAGATCATTGTCCGATAGTAATAGAATTAAAAAAATAGCAGGAAAATGGAAAGAATAAGGCTCGGGATTTTTATTTCGAGCGTTTGCTTTTTTAAGAAATTTAGGCTAAAATATAGTAAAATATGGAATATATTATAGTAATAATTTTAATATTATTTTCAGCGCTTTTTTCAGGTCTTACCCTGGGGTTTTTTAGTTTGAACAAAGATGATTTAAAAAGAAAATCTGATCTTGGAGGAAAAAGAGCAAAAAAGATATATCAGATTCGCAAAAATGGAAATTTGCTACTAGCTACTCTTTTGATCGGAAATGTAGCAGTCAATTCTACCTTGGCCATATTTCTTGGCTCTATTGCTTCTGGATTTATAGCTGGCTTGATAGCTACTTTTTTGATAGTGATTTTTGGAGAAATTATTCCTCAGGCGGTTTTTTCCAGGCATGCGTTGAGTTTTGGATCCGCTTTTGTGCCATTTATCAAAGTTATAAGAATAATATTTTTACCGATTACATGGCCGATTGCAAAATTTTTGGATATAGTTTTGGGAAAAGAAATGCCAACAGTTTATTCAAGGCATGAATTAATGAAGATTATAGAAGATCATGAAGATATGCCCAACAGCGATCTAGACAGAGATGAAGAAAAAATTATAAAAGGAGCTTTGTCTTTTTCGCATAAAGTTGCCCGCGACATCATGACGCCAAAATCAGAGGCATTTTTGTTGGAAGTTGATGATAAATTCAACCAGAATTTGATTAACAAAATATATAAATCTGGCCATTCCAGAATTCCGGTTTATGAAAAAAATCCTGACAATATAGTCGGTGTTTTGTTTATAAAAGATTTGATCGTAGCTGATTTTAGAAATAAAAAGGTCAAGGATTTTATGGACGAGGAACTTCTTTTTGCAGATCATATGAAGCCACTTGACGCCCTTTTAAACGCTTTTCGAAGACAGAAAATCCATTTAGCGATTGTGGTGAATGAATATAATAATTTGGCCGGTGTGGTTTCTATAGAAGATGTACTAGAAGAAATTATCGGCGCGGAAATCGTGGATGAGTTTGACAAGCATGAAGACCTACAGAAATTGGCCAAGCAAAAAGCTAGAAAAAGAAAAATTAATAAAGTTTAATCTCATATCTCGCAACTCATATCTCACATCCAAAAATATGAATAAATATGATCATAAGAAAATAGAAGAAAAGTGGCGGAAAAAATGGAGGAATTGGAATTTATACAAAACAGGAGAGGATAATGAAAAACCAAAATATTACATTTTGGATATGTTTCCCTATCCATCTGGCGTGGGGCTTCACGTAGGACATCCAAAGGGATTTATCGCAACCGATATTTTTTCACGCATGAGAATGATGCAAGGATATAACGTATTACATCCTATGGGATGGGATGCTTTTGGTTTGCCAGCAGAAAATTATGCAATCAAAAACAAAATTCACCCTAGAATTGCTGTAGAAAAAAATATAGAAGTATTCAAATCTCAATTAGAAAAATTAGGCTTTAGTTATGATTGGGACAGAGAGATCAATACCACAGACCCCAAGTTTTATAAATGGACGCAATGGGCATTTATACAAATGTTTAAAAAAGGTTTGGCCTATGAATCATATGAACCGATAAATTGGTGTCCAGATTGCAAAACTGGTTTGGCAAATGAAGATTTGGAAGATGGGAAGTGCGAGAGATGCGGATCAGAGATAGAGCAAAAACCAATGCGCCAGTGGGTTTTGAAAATTACCGACTATGCAGAAAGAATGCTCAATGATCTAGAAAAACTTCCAGACTGGGATGAGTCCATAAAGGAAATGCAAAGAAATTGGATAGGTAAGTCAGAAGGCGCAGAGGTAGATTTTGAAATAAATGGAGAAAAAGTGACTGTTTTTACAACGCGTCCCGATACTTTGTTTGGCGCTACTTATTTTGTTTTGTCCCCCGAACATCCGATTATAGAAAATTACAAATTACAAATTACAAACTACAAAGAAGTTGAAGGATATATTGAAAAATCAAGAAAAAAGACTCAACTTGAAAGAACAGATTTAGCCAAAGAAAAAACCGGAGTAAAATTAGAAGGATTGGTAGCAATAAATCCAGTAAATAACAAAGAAATACCGGTTTTTATCGCTGATTATGTGTTGATGGGGTATGGCACGGGCGCGATTATGGCTGTACCGGCGCATGATGAAAGAGACTGGGAGTTTGCAAAAAAGTATGATTTAAAAATTATTAAGGTTGTGGAACCGCCATCTTTGCAAGTATTTAATCGTAATATTGAAGATATTGCAGCTGGAGCCCCATCCGAACTAAAGATCGAAGCTGATTGCTACAGTGGTGATGGGCAAAATATTAATTCAGAATTTTTAAATGGACTTACTACAAAAGAAGCAAAGAATAAAATGATTGAATGGCTAGAAAAAAAGAAACTGGGGAAGCGAGCTGTAAATTATAAAATTCAAGATTGGGTTTTTTCCAGACAAAGATATTGGGGGGAGCCGATTCCTGTGGTCCATTGTGATGATTGCGGAGTAGTCCCTGTGCCCGAAGATGAATTGCCAATAATTTTGCCAGAGGTTGAAAATTATGAACCCACTGGAACGGGCGAATCACCGCTTGCCAATATAAAAGATTGGGTAAACACCACTTGCCCAAAGTGCAAGGGTCCAGCTAAACGTGAAACAAATACTATGCCCCAATGGGCTGGGTCAAGTTGGTATTTTCTCAGATATATTGATCCGCATAATGATAAAGAATTAATAAATAAAAACAAAGATAAATATTGGTCACCAGTTGATTTCTATGTGGGCGGAGCTGAACATGCCACTAGACATTTGATATATGCTCGTTTTTGGCATAAATTTTTATATGATATTGGCGTTGTTAATTATGATGAGCCATTTAAACGGCTTCAGCATGTGGGGCTGATTTCAGGCGAAGATGGACGCAAAATGAGCAAACGCTGGGGCAATGTGATAAATCCTGATGATATAGTGGAAAAATATGGAGCGGACGCGATGCGAGTTTATGAAATGTTTATGGGGCCATTTAGTCAAGGTTGTGCTTGGAGTACAAATGGATTGGTTGGAGCTAGAAAATTTCTTGATAAAGTATGGAGATTAAGATTGAAAGTAGAAAGTAAAAAGTTAGAAAGTAAAAAGTTAGAAAATATACTTCATAAGACAATTAAAAAAGTAGGGGAGGATATTGAAGGATTCAAACTAAACACAACAGTAAGCGCTATGATGATTTTTGTGAATGAAATGGAAAAAGAAGATAAAATTCCAGAAGAATATTTCAAATTATTTTTAATAATTTTGGCTCCTTTTGCCCCACATTTGACAGAAGAATTGTGGAGCGAATTAGGAAACAAAGAAAGTATATTTAAAAAAGAGTGGCCGAAATATGACCCAGAATTAGCTCGTGATGAAGAAGTGGAACTTGTTTTGCAGGTGAATGGAAAAGTCAGGGACAGAATAACTGTGAACGCAGATATCTCCGAAGAAGAAGCCAAAAAACTCGCAGAAGAAAATGAAAAGATGAAAAAATGGATAGAAGGAAAAGAGATTGTGAGAATTATATTTGTAAAAGGTAAATTGGTTAATATAGTGGTTAAATAAATTGTTAAATTGTTGCATTGTTAAATTGTTATGAATGAAAAAAAATATTTGAAATTGAACGATCTGAATGCCTATAAAACTTCATTTAATCTATCAAATTATACATGGTCAGTGGTAATAAATTGGGATTATTTTTCAAAAGATACCATTGGCAAGCAATTCGTTCGAGCAGTTGATTCAATATCAGCAAATATAGCAGAAGGGTTTGGTAGATATTCAAAAAAAGACAAAATTAAATTTTACCGATATAGTTTTGGCTCAATAAAGGAGTCATTAGACTGGAATGAAAAAGCTAGAATCAGAAAATTAATATCAAGAGAGGAGTATGATTGTATATTTAAAGAATTACAAAAGCTTCCCAAAGAAATAAATAGTCTAATAAAGCATACAAACGAAAAATTAGCAATTTAGCAGTTTAACCATTTAACAATTTATTATTTATGATTAAATATTTCAAGGGGCGAATTTCGCAAGGATTCGTAGCTATATATTCAGGCAGGATGATTCTGAGGATCGCAGGTAGTTTATTGGGAATTTTTTTGCCGATTTTTTTGTATGAAATTTTTGGTTTTGAATTGAAATACGTAATTTATTATTATCTTATCAATTATATTTTGTACCCCCTTATTATCGGTTGGGGCGCGCAATATCTCAATAAAATAGGTCTCAGAAGATCTCTTCAGATTAACTTGTTTTTTGGGGCTTTGTTCTATGTTTGTTTTTATTTTTTGGACAAAATAGTTGTTAATACTTGGCTGGATCCCCAAGTTACTGATAAGGTGATTATTTTATTAATTTTAAGCTTGATTGTGAATACTTTATGGCGCACTTTGTATTGGACGCCTCTTCACACTGATATTGCCAAGTTTACAAGCAAAACAAACAGGGGAAAGCAATTGAGCGTGATGGAAGCCACTACAGTTTTATTGGGAGCTATCATGCCTTTGATCGCTGGCTGGGTGATTTCCCAGTATAGCTATGATGTTTTATTTTTTATTGCTATCCTTGTTTATTTATTTGCCTTGATGCCTTTTTTGCATCTTCCGCGCACCAGAGAGCGATTTGGTTGGTCGTATTTGGAAACTTGGAAAGAATTTTTTTCCAAAGAAAGGCGGAGGGTAGTTCTGGCCTACATGGGAGATGGCGCAGAAGGGGTAGTGGGAATAGTGATTTGGCCGATTTTTATGTTTGAGCTTCTCAATGGTAATTATGTAGAAGTTGGGCTCCTTTCTTCTTTAATAGTGTTAGCCACTATGATGCTTCAGCTTATTGTTGGCAGATTTACAGATTCAGGAGGCAAAAGAAGAATGCTTCATATCGGCAGTATTTTATACGCTATCGGCTGGATTGTAAAAATATTTATAATTACGGCTTTTCAGATATTCATTGCTTCTACATATCATAGTTTGGTAAGAATATTTTCTCGTACGCCATTTGATGCCCTGACCTATGAAAAAGCAGCTGATCAAGGCCATTTTGTAGATGAATTTACAGTAATTCATGAAATTGCCATTAGCTTGGGGCGGGTTGTGATGCTTCTCTTGGTTCTTCTTCTAATTCCGTTTTTTAGTATGCAGTGGACATTTTTGATTGCGGCCATGGCTTCTCTCTTAATGAATTTTTTGACTGACGAAGAAGCAATTGAAAAAAGCAGAGTGTAAGGTAGATTAAGTTTGACAAAAGAAAAATATAGATTTAAAATATATGTAATAAATAATAAAAATATGTCAAATAACAATATGACAATTGACGATTTGGGAGCTATAATTAAAAATGAATTTGATAATGTTAAAAATGAATTAAAAGTACTTAAGCAAGGTCAAGAGAATATTGAATTAACGTTATTGCCTTCGGCAACCCGCGCTACGAATGCGGGACATACGAATTATTTTATGTAGCTTATCGTTTTGAATTGCAGGAATTAGCCGGCAGAGTCAATCATCTGGAAGAAAAAATGGATGCCTTAAGTCAAGAAAAAAAATAAAAATTTTGAAATAAAAAACAGTCCCGAATTCTCGGAACTGTTTTTGTATTTGAGAAAATTATTCGGAAATTTCTAGGCTATTTAAAACACTTTGATATATATTATTATAAGAATTAAAATTTTCTTTTGTTGTAGCTAGTCCCAATCTTACAAATTCATTAGAATTTATTTTTATAGTAGTTGTTTTTTGGTAAGTTCTTTCATGCTCAAAGGTATTTTCATACGCGTCATTATTATTTATTTGTTTTTTCTCATCAGTTATTTTTTTTGCATTATTTAGGGTGGCTATTCGGAAATCACTAATATTTTCAAATTCTTGATCGGTTGTAAAATAGTCAACTGTAATAATTCCTTTCTTCTCAAGATAAAAGTTGCTGTTTGAATCAGTAAATTGCACAGAGTTTGGAGCTTTTTCAAATTTTATAATTCTCCACCCGCTTGGATAATCAATTGAAAATTTGTTATCTGGATCCAAATATTTTCTCTGAGCAGGGTTATTTGGAACGGGCGTAGTATATTTATTTTTTATATTTTCTTGATTTAGCTCAGGATTTTTAATATATTCTTCAATTTTAGCTAAATTTATATTGGTAATGCCTAGACCAAGAGTGCGCATCAGATTGAAAGCGTCAGTTGGTCTTCCTAAGTAGTATCTTTTTAAATTATCAGGGTTTATATACCAAGCTTCGCCGTTTTTTTCTACTTGCAAAATAATTAATCCAGCTAGGCTTTCTGCTTTTTTGTTATCAATTGGTAATTTGTCTTCACCGAGAGGATTAAAATTATTTAATATTTCAGTTTTATCATTATATCCGTCTCCGTCAGTATCAGGATTGTTTTTGTCAGTTCCTAGACTGTCTTCTATGGCGTTAGAAAGACCATCCTCATCATCATCTAGGCCTTCAAAATTTGCCTTGGCGATAGAAATTTTTTCTATATCTTCATTGGTTATTCCTATTCCAGATTCTCGCATCAAAGCAAAAGCATCAGCGGGTCTTCCTAGGTAATATCTTTGTTGGTTGAGGGGGTGGACATACCAAGCCTCACCATTTTCTTCAACCTGTAAAAGAATTTTTCCTTTTAATTTTTCAGCTAAAGGCTGTTCGGCTTTGATTATTTTGTCAGTAAAAAAAAGGCAAAAAGAAAAAAATAGCAGTAAAATAGAAATTATTATTTTGTTAATATCGTTTAATTTTTTCATAAATCTAGTAAGACCCTGATGTGCCTAGAGGAATGGCTGCTGGGGTAAGCGCTTGAAAAAGTCCAAGAAAAGTGACACCTGGACTAAGTGGTACGCCAACTAATCCAGGAATCATCCCACCATTTGGCACACAAATATAAGGCATAGCAATGGGCAGATCTCCTCCATAAGGAGTGACCGTTACTGACTGGTAGGAATTCGGAGTGCAATTTGCTGGTGGACATCCTGTCCCAGGAGATGGGCAAGGCGTTATAAGTGTCCCTAGTCCACCAATAGAAAGACCACTACTTTGAGAATAAGCCTTTTTACTGTTAAAAAAATAAATATTAGAGAAGATAAATATTATTATAGAAAATAATAATAATAAATTTATTTTATTTTTGATAATTTTCATATTTTTATTAAATTTATAATTATATTATAGCATATTTTTGGTTACAAAAGAATAGTTCTTGTGGTATAATTTTTGTTAGGACTTATTTTTATCATTTCTCGGCTTTTGGCTGGTGAATCTTGTAAAGCAGCGACAAACAGCAAGATTTCTACTTATTGACTTGCCTAATTGGAGGGTGCGGAAATAACAACAAAATTTTTATATGAATTTACTTGAAAAAACCAAAGAAATTTGCAAAATATACGGGATAAAACCTGCCCGAAGCAAGGGGCAGAATTTTTCGTTATTTTTCCTTCGGAAAAAGCCGCACTACAAATGTGGCACATACTAATATGAATTTATTTGAACAAACTAAAAATATTTGTCAATTACACAACATTAAACCGAGCCGAACAAAGGGGCAGAACTTTTTAATTAATGAAAATGTTTATAATAAAATAATTGAATCAGCAGGTTTAAAAAAAGATGATATTGTACTGGAAGTAGGGCCAGGACTGGGATTTTTGACTGAAAAATTAGCTCAAAATGTAAAAAAAGTAATAGCGGTAGAATTGGACGATAAGTTGGCTGGGTTGTTGGAAAAAACATTAGCGACAAAAGGGATAAAAAATGTAGAAGTAGTGAATGAGAATGTGTTAGATTTAGACCCCACCCTACCCCTCCCCCCTCCAATTCGGCGGGCAGGCTTCGTAAGGGGAGGGAATAAAACACCCCCTCCTTTCAAAGGAGAGGATTGGGGGAGATATAAAGTGGTGGCAAACTTGCCATATAATATCACTTCTATTTTTTTACGAAAGTTTTTGTCTCTTGAAAATAAACCAGAGGTTATGACCCTGATGCTTCAAAAAGAAGTGGCTGAACGCATAGTGGCAGAGCCTGGCAAAATGAGTCTTTTGGCTGTTTCGGTTCAGTTTTTTAGCGAGCCAGAGATTGTTGGTTGTGTGGGGAGCAAAAATTTTTGGCCAGAGCCGGATGTGGAGAGTGCGATAATTCATTTGAGACCCCATCTTGCCTTTCCCCTTGCAAAAAGGAAGGAGAGAGAATTTGAAGAAAAGGACTTTTTTCGGTTGGTGAAAATCGGATTTAGTTCAAAGCGAAAGATGCTCAAAAACAATTTAGCTAATGGATACCACATCAAGACAAGTGAAGCTTTGGCACGAATAAAATTAGCTCACTTTAGCGAAAATATTCGAGCCCAGGAATTGAGTGTTGAGGATTGGAAAAAATTATTGCCTTATTTTTTAGAATAGTGGAAAAAGTGTTTGGAGATTATTAGAAAATTATGTTATAATAATTACATTGATAAATTGTCACATTGCTACATTGCTAAATTGTTTTATGGGCGATAAGAATTATTTAAGATTAAATGATTTGAACGGCTATAAAATTTCATTTCATTTATCAAATTATATATGGTCAATAGTTATAGAATGGGATTATTTTTCAAAAGATACTATCGGCAAACAATTCACGAGAGCCGTTGATTCTATTTCCGCAAATATAGCC
>Ga0210057_1005454_pt1 | contig 16341 bp, 11 predicted proteins | sample CryGeyCG2114_010_2_FD_183968 | JGI IMG/M metagenome (GOLD analysis project Ga0210057, IMG submission 183968) | Groundwater microbial communities from aquifer - Crystal Geyser CG10_big_fil_rev_8/21/14_0.10 (SPAdes) (version 2) | ecosystem: Environmental > Aquatic > Deep subsurface > Groundwater ...
ATAAAACAATTTCTCAACTTGTAGAATAAAAGGTGTGACCTTAGGATCTTTACCATGTAACATAACCATCAGAGGTCGAATCTCTTCATGAAGTTCCTTGACATATTTCTCCAGATTGAATGTGCCTTTTAATTTCTTTATTAGAGAATGTTTTTCTCTAACAATAAAGGATTCTTCATTGAATGAATTGATGTCAGTCAAAATTTTATCAACTATTATTTTTTTCTGGTTATCTGTTAAATTCTTTTTTAGTAGGTTTATTCTATTATCAAATATAATAGATAATACGTCTTTTCCCCTTTTTTTCTCTTTTATCTTCTCTTCATCAGGATCTGTTAATTTATGCAATTTAACATTATTATCATCACCCAGTTGAAAGTCTAACATCAAAAAATCTTTTTTACTAGGAAACCCATTTTCTTGAGATAGCCATCCTGGATGTCTTCCAGGTGCACAAGCAGCCTTGAAGTTTCTTGTTCCTCTTCCAAGCATTTGCCAAAATCTAATGGGTGAATATACAGGTCCAATAAATACAAGATTACAAACTTCAGGAATATCAACTCCTGTATCAAGCATTCCAACTGAAAGAGCAATTCGTGGTTCTGATTTTTGTTTGAATCGTTTAACTTCATCTTGAGAACGATATCTAGAAACAATGACTTGAACGTGGTTGCTTAAACTAGGATCAAGTTTTTGAAATGCTGTTTTCATACGATCTGCATGTCGTTTACTTCTGCAGAAAAATATTGATTTGCAAGGTAAACCTTCGGGAGACCGATAACAATTTTGAATAAACTCAGATACAATTAACTCATTTGTTTTTTTATCCAGAAAAGTTCTTTCGAATTGAGTTCCTCCCAAATCAGTATTATCTGGATCAACCTCTTGTTTTCTTAACTGATCTTTCAGAGTAGCCGTTAGTTTTTTACCTTCAATACCCAATTTTAGGTTTTCTGTTTCAATAACTATTGGTGAATATGGAACTAAATCTCCTGCTCGTACAGCATCATCATAATCATATTCGACAGTAGGAGTTCCTTCTACACAATCAAATAACTCGTAGGTATTTCTCGAATCTTCTTCCCTTGGAGTAGCAGTTAGTCCAATTTTTATTGCATCAAAATATTGATGAATGTAATTGTTTCTATCATATTGTGATCTATGAGCTTCATCAAACACTATTAGATCAAAGAAGCCAGGACTAAATTTGTCAACCATTCTATTATTATTTTTTCCTATCAGAGTTTGAACAGTTGAACAATAAAATCTTGAAGTAGTGCTAAAACCTTTTCTATGTAAATTATGAACTGGTTCAGAAAAATATATTCTATTTCCAAACTCTGAACTTGCTTGATCTGCTAATGCAATTCTATCTGCAATGAATAAAACATTTCTAACATAATTTGCTTTCACAAGAATATCAATAATTGCCATTGCAATTCTTGTTTTTCCTGTTCCTGTTGCCATTTGGACAAGAGCTTTTCTATGTCCTTGATAAAAATGTTCGGCAAGTTTTTTTACATTCAATACACTTTTATCTCGATCTACTATTTTTGTAAATAATTTAGTGGGATCTTTCTGTTTTCTAAATAACTCACTTCGTCTTTCAAGATCTTCCTGACTAAATGGTCCGCCTCTAATTTCATTTTCTCTTCCTTGTTCATCAATTAAAATCCATTTTTCCCCATTAGTTAGAAAAATTGGTACCCTCTTTCCAATCTGATTTTCAATATCTTCCTGATAGGTTCTTGCTTGTATAATCCCTTCTTTAGGGTCCACAGCATATTTTTTTGCTTCAATTATTGCTAAAGGAGAATTATCTTGAGCCAATAATAAATAATCAATAAATCTATCAACCCCCTTTTCACAAGTTCCGACAAACAGTTCATAATTTTTTGTTTTAAAGTTTGATTTTACAGAATTAACTTCGTCCTTCCATTGATTTGATTTCCATCCAACTTTAGCAAGCTGTTTATTAATAAATCTCTTTCTTGTCTGATTTTCATTAATTAGTTTTACAAAGTCTTCGTTATTTATTGAGTTTGAACCCATATTATGTAATAAATAGGTTCAGTTATTTATAAATTATGCTTTTTAAACTGTTTTCTCGCCCCCTTCTAAAAATATAAATTCTTTTACGAAGTAAAAGTGCAGATGTCCGTTAGGACTAGGAACTCCCCGATTAGTTAAGAACTCCTACATTTAGTTTATGTTAGCGAAAATTTGGGAGAACGAAGTGAACCGCATAGACAATGTTAGAGGAAGTTTCAATTTCCGAATTTTTGTTTTTCTCGTCTATGCGAAGGTGTCAATGCACAAGATTTACGGAAGCGTTAGCGTACCTGCCAAGGTGATTAAAATATTGGATTTAACTCCATATAAACCCAAACACAGATATTTTGGGATTTAATGGAGTTAAGTCAAAGAATTTGTTTCCTCATAACTTTGCTTCTTAGTAATATTCTAATCCGAAGAATTTGGCAAAATCAGGAATGGTTTTATTCTATTGTAGATATAATCAAAAAATTTAGCTAACCTATATCCTAACTATAAACACAGAAACTATCCTTCCTTCTCGTAAAACTCCATTTCCTGCGTCTTCTCATCCACTTGATGCTTTTTCAACCATCTTTCCCTGACATCAGCGGGCATCCTATCGATTGTTCCTTCACCTGAGATACCCACACCAGGGGTTTTCTTGCAGTAATCCAGAGCAGAAAAATCCTGGTCTGAATTTACTAGCTCATGCCATTTAGGGAAATCGATCCAGGTTTTCCATTCGTTGTTAATCTGAAACTTTTTCTTGGCAAACAACACCACTCGGGAAGGAATGTGTTCGCTCATCAATTCATACTCTAGTAAAAAATCTGCTAATTTCTTAGAGAATTTTACCACTTCTTCATGCAAGGGCATATTTTCCCGTTTCAATCTTTCTCTGGATTCACCGACGAACATATAGGATTTCACCTCAATGAAATCCGGATCGCCTTTCTTGATCATCTCTCCCCATTGCTCTAGATGAACATCATTGATACCTTTGATTAAAGTAACCCTGATACAGGTTCTCTCTTTTTTTTCCTTAAGGTATTGTAATGATTCCAGTAATCGTTCATAAAAATCAGGGAACAATGGCTTGTCTACTTCCTTGAGAATCTCTTTATTTGGCGCATCTAAGCTAACGTATAATTGGGTAACGGGTTTAAGATTTTTTATCTGCTCAGGATACTGCGCATTGGTAACCAGAAAAGTTGAGATTCCTTCTCGATTAAATTTCTCCAATAGCTCATTTATACGTGGATAGATGATTGGTTCACCTGTTAAGGACAAAGCGACATGTTTGACAGTCTTAGATGATTGATAAGCCGCTTGATTAGCTTTTTCAGAATGATTGAAGCCGATCAATAATTGATGATGCGCATCTAAGCTCCCTTTCAGGATAAACTCTGGTTCATCTACTCCCCATTGCCATTCCTTGCTTACCGGAGCCTTGTAACCACGCCAACAGAATGTGCAACGGTTAGCGCAACTGATGGAAGTTGTCATCTGCATGCACTGATTGGACATGATGCCATAAAATTTTAGTTTATAACAGCCGCCTTCACCCTTGATCATTGTCTTAGTCCAGCCACAGGTTTTTACCGCACTATGACTGCCGATAACCCTATACTGCTGTTTCTCCAGTTCAGCGATGGCTTCCTTTGTTAACATAATCATCTAGAAGTTAGGTTTTTTATAAAGTTTATCTGAGAAGTTGTAATAGTAGAAAAAGTCACCGTAGCTGTCACCTTTGCCGTTGAGAATACGAAACGGATGACGCTGACTAGACGGGGGTTGCCCCCTTCGGGGTGTCTAGTAGGTGACTTTGTCAAAAAATTGCTACAGAACCCTGAGAAGTTAGATCAATCTCAATTCCCTAACTAATTCATCAAGATCATTCACCCGCAGTCGTGGTTCGACACTTACTGGATTTAATCCCCTGTCAACATGCACATCATAGACACCAGCATTTATTCCAGCATGGATATCCGATGTTGAATCTCCTGCATAGAAAGCCCTTTCTTTTTCACCATTTAATCGCTTTAGACAAACTTCAATACCTTCCGGATCTGGTTTGTAAGGCACCCCTTCCCGCGGATTAGCAATTACAATGGCATCAAAATAATCCTTACCGATCAAAGCAATCTCCGGATAGGCGATGGCGCTGGGCGCATGAGTAACGATACCAAGTTTCATCCCGAATTTTTTCATCATGCCAAGATTCCTTTTCACATCATGGTAAACAAAGCTAGCTTTAGCTCTTTCTTGACCAAGATCGAATCTATTGACCACATTAAAAAAATCTTCCTTATTCAAACCATATTTAGGATAATCAGCAAACCCCAACCACATCTTGTAAGCATCTTCTTCTGGAACATCTTTGATTGAAAGAGCAAATTGCTGTAAAGTTATCTCTACAATTCCTAAGGCATATTCTCTCTTCGTTCCTACTAACGTTCCATCCAGATCAAACAAGGCTGTATTAAAAAAAGATCGAGCATTCATCTATTCTTCAAAATCAAGGGAATATTTAAAAGAGATGAAATAATTTGAACCGTTATGACAAATTTGACGGATAGCCGCAGAAACGAATACTTTGAAGCAATTCTTCAGCTAAGAGACTGTGAACAGGAAGTGCTAGACTTTGTCGAAGAAGAAATTCCCCGATTGAAATTAACTGTCGCAAAAACCGTCAGAATCAAGAATGGGGTAGATTACTATCTCTCTAACAATAATCTTACCAGAAAAATAGGGAAAAAACTGCAAGAAAAATTTGGTGGAGAATTTCTTATCACTGCTTCCTTACACACTAAAAAGCAGGGTAAAGAACTTTTTAGGTTAACAATTTTGTTCCGTCAAGCAAAATTTCAGAAGGGGGACAAAGTAAGTTATCAAGGTGAAGAATATGAAATTAAAAGTATGAGCAAAGAAATCATGCTGCAAAACGATAAGACTGGCAAGAAAGTAAGGGTAAAGTATAAGGATATGGACCAGATCAAACCCTAAGCAGTCGTTTTAATCTTTCAATCTCTTTTTCCATCGCCCGTTCACCTCTTCTGACAAATTTTTCGGCATGATCAAAATTTGACCAATCAGTTTTTAGAAATTTAGGAGTAATCTTAATTTCTGCTCCTGAATTATTTAATCGTTCTTTTGCTAGGTTATTTTGAATGATTTCAGTTGTCAAAGACATTATTTTTGTAATCGGTAACTGTTCACGTCCTGCCAAAACCTTAATAACTCGAGCTGGATAAAGAAGCTTATCAAAAAGCCATGACAACAATCTTCTGATCATTCTGGGCCATTTCAAAGGAAACAAAAAGTCCTTAAGAAAACCTAGTTCATCAACAATAAACTTCTTTTTTAGTTCTTGATAAAGTTTCCTTTCCTTAACTACAGGGCCAGCAGTTATTTTTTCTGCGTAGAAAAGATCCACTGCAATAACCACATCGGCTCCCATTTTTCTTACTATATCAAAAGGAGTGGGGATACTGACAGCTCCATCAATAAATTCATCACCATCAATCCTCTGCGGTGAGAAGACACCAGGAATGGAGATTGAAGCGCGAACAGCAGAAGCCACATCACCACGTGTGAATACTACTGGTTCCATCTTACTTAAATTATAAGCAACTACTGATAAAGGGATATCTAGCTTCCCAAAACTTTTATTATTTATAAGTTCCCTTATCTGAGTTTCAACTAACTTGCCTCTGACCAGACCGCGCTTAGGAACAGCGAAATCAACTACTTCCTGCCAATTTGTTTTCTTGAAGTGTTCTTCAATCTCCTCTAGTTTATTACCTGCAGCATAAGCTGCTCCAGCAATCGCTCCCGCTGAAGTTCCAGCAATATAATCTGGTTTAATGCCATGCTTCTCTAAAACTTTCAGCACACCAAGGTGAGCAAAACCTTTAGCTCCTCCTCCACCTAAAGCCAAGCCTAATTTCAACCTCTTTTTTTTCTGTTTTTTATTTACGATATCGGAAGAATGATTTTGAAGTTTATAATGTTTTTCAGAAACTCATCTGCCGTAAGTTTTATAACCACTTTAATTCTTCATAGATAAATGAAAAAGAGTTGGTCTGTTTTAATTATAATCATATTTATGTTCACTTCTTTATCATTGCACCTAGCTGTAGCTCAAAGTGATTACTACTCATTAAAACTTCTTGCTGTACAGGAAGAAAATGGCACCTATCATGGTACCAGCGCAGATCTATTGCTGGAAGTTAGAGATGGCACAGGCAGGGTTTTCCTCGACACCTTCCCCTTAACTAAAATGGATACGCAGATCTCTACCCGCTATGCTAAAGAGATTGCCTGCAACCATTTCCACCTCAATTGTGAAAAATATGATTTTATCTACACTATCCAAGCTTCTACCAGCATCATCGGGGGTCCATCAGCGGGAGCGGCTATTGCTGCCTTAACCTCAGTAGCTTTGCTGGATCTAGACTACAATAAAAACATCGCAATTACCGGTACGATCAATTCTGGTGGTATCATCGGTCCTGTGGGAGGTGTTAAACAGAAATTGGAAGCAGCTTCAGATATTGGTTTGAGTAAAGTAATGATTGCTAAGGGAACCGCTTTGCAAAGTGATGAAAATTCTGATAAACTGGGAGGATTGGAAAATTCCACTATCAACAAGATAAACCTGATTGATTATGGCAAAGATAACCTTAGCTTAGAAGTTGTAGAAGTGATGGATCTTGATGATGCAGTCTATCAATTGACTGGAAAAAGGCTCACCGCCGAAAATGTCAGCATCAGTGAAAATGAAGATTATCTTCAGATCATGCAAGGCGTTGCTGGAAAGCTTTGCCAAAGAAGCGCTGAACTTAACCAAGAGATAATTGATGCCAGAATAACACTTAACTCTTCACAGAAAGATCCCATCTTGAGTAAGATCAGCAGTGCTAAAAATTCTACGGCTTCAGAGGATTACTACTCAGCAGCATCCTATTGCCTTTCCGCAAACATCTTGTTGAAACAAACTTTCTATGAAGAAAACAAAGCTTCAATAAGCAGCATCAGTGTTGCTTTTGCCCAATTAGAAAAAAAAATCCAGAATCTAAGAGAGAAAATTGCCGAAGAAAAAATAACCACTATTTCAGATTTGCAGACTTCCGCTATTGTCAAGGAAAGACTTAATGATGCTCAAGAACAAGTACGGATCTATCAAGAAGGCAATCTAACTTTAAACCAGCAGTATTCGCTTCTTGCTTATGCTGAAGAAAGATATAACACTGCAGTAGTTTGGCTGGATTTTTTCGCCATGGACGGCAAGAGGTTTAATTTTAATCAACAATTACTTTCTCAATCTTGTGAACAAAAAATCCTAGAGAGTGAAGAACGGGCTGAGTACGCTAATCTAGCTCTTGGAGATTATGGTATCGCTGCAATCAAAGAAAAGATCGCCCGTGCGAAATCTGCACAAAATAAAGAAGAATATGAACTTTGCCTGATCAAAGCTTCACAAGCTAAAGCTGATGCCAGCGCCATTATGAGTTCCATCGGCTTAAGTGATGAAACCTTACCAGATTACATCGATGCTAAATCAAAAGCAGTCCGGAACATCATCCAAAAAAACAGCCAGGAAGGCATGTTTCCCATCCTTGGTTATTCCTATTATGAATATGCCCAATCATTACGAGAAGACCCTGAGCAAAAATATACTGTCCTCGTCTACTTAGAATACGCTTTGGAGATGAGCGAGCTAAGTATCTACTTCCCTGAAAATGAGCAGAATATATTCCGTCAGAGAATCATTTTAAGTAAAGATTTCTCTCTTCTTTTGGAAGGATTTATGAGCGGTGTACTTGTAACCTTACTCTTTATCTACCTAGGTAAAAAAAGAAAAAAACTGTCACCACCACTTAGTAAAAAACAAACAAAAAGTTTATAAAGTATGTTTCTAAACAGATAATAAAAAGAGTGGAGATTAACCTCTATAAATTAACAAAAAATGACTAACATAATTAAGACTGGGCTTACCGCATTTATAGCGTTAGCTGGTGCTTATCTTGGCGGTTGTGGCCATTTTCAGCCCCAGAGTTTAGGTAACGACCAATACGGACAAGCCATCCGTTATGTTGAAGATCCGCTTGAAGCTAGATGCAGCGCTACTTATGAAAAAAATGAGCCTGTAATCAGATGCAATCCTGAATGGCTAGGAAAATTACCTTACGATTTCCAACAGTTTGCAGTAAATCACGAGCTAGGACATCTTGTCTATGACCATCCCCACGAGAACGATATCCCAGTAATTGAAGCTGAGACACAGGCAGATGATTACGCTATCAGGAAACTTAAGAGTGAAGACATAGACATAGGTGAAATTATCAAAGAATTCACCCTTAGATATAGGTATTCCGGCGAGAGGATTGAAAACCTTACTAAACTTAAAAAGCAATTGAAAAAGGAATAAACGAAATATAAGCCTTGTTGAACTATTCTAAATTGTAAATTTTCTAAGAATCATTTTTAAAAATCAGTAATTTACGAAAGATAAAGGAATATAAACCCCTTGCAAACCCTAAGGCTTGCTCGGGGAAAAAGAGGTGATAGATGTTTACTACTCGTAAATAGGCACTCATATATAAATCTTTCGGAACAATTAGTATTTTAAAGTAGTAACCTTTTTAAAATCACATAAAATAAGCTTATTATGAGTAAAAAAGACCTGTTAACCAACCTGGTAGCCCCATTAAAAAATGACGGGGAACCATTTGTTTCTGTTAGGTATAGCGAATTTGTAAGGGGAACCTTCAAAAGAAGATATTTTGGAAAATTAGAAATTAATATCGCCGATCCTGAAACCGGTTATGTCAGGGATTTCTCTAAAGAGTTTGACATAACTGACCATAAAAGAGGCAGATCTGATGAATATAGTAGAAACAATCTTGATTATCTTGTTAGTCGATATTTAAATCAAGAAGTGGATGATGCCTTAAGAATCGGTCAAGATGCGGATTCAACAATTTCACGTTTTCAAGACATTAAGGAAAAAGTTTATCGTCAAGTGGCAACCGCAACTGAGCAAAACAGTGTCTTTAACCTTTACCAGGAAAGGCTTGAAGAAGAACTACAGGCAGAAGAGAAGAGAAAGGCTACTGTGATTAAAAAAAAGCAAGCAGAGCAAGAGCAAAGAATAAGAAGAACTATCAGTAGCTTTGAATATGCAGCAATGGACTTGATTGCTATAAATTCCAGCAAACCATTGGAATATGTTTTATCTGATGAAACTCTTAGAGAAAGAGTTGATTCATTATTTGACCCGGATAATAATCTATTGCATCGTCCCATGTTTAATCCTGGTAAGAATGGAGAATGGGCAGAGTTTGTTAGAAGAGTGTTAGGTCAAGGATTATACAACAAATTAGAAAAAGTGGAGAATGACCTGGATAGATTCTATGCAAAAATTTCTCAACGCACCAGAATGATTGCTGGTGAAGGAATCATACCTACTAAAGAATCTTACGAACAAGCAATCAGGGAATCATCAACTCTGGAAGAAACTCTTGATTTGCTGGATCGGGAACATGATGTAAATCTTGACGTTCTGCAACGATTTAAAGAGAAGCTGGCTATCCCACCTGTTAACTATACTAAAGCAGCGACCAGAATGATGGACTACCTTTCTTTTCAGGGTGGTTTATTCACGACAACTAGCGAGAAGACTTCCCGGTTCATTTTTAATTATAACATCGACGATGACCATAAGACATTTTCAGAATTTTTGGGATCGCTGACAAACGAATTGAGGGATTACCTAGAGATATTTGAAGATGAATTGATCCTGCCTTCCAACAAGAAACCAGGTCCTATGTTCAATAAAAAAGATAACCCTTTAGTTATCAAAGTTGCTTACAATAAAGGAGATAAAAGTTTCCTTCTTGGTAGTAGTGGAATTCTAAAGACCAAAAGCAATGACTCTTATGGCTATGGTTTTGGCTACAGATACGACCACGTTCAATTCGGCTTTGCCACCGGTGAAAAATCCAGTGAAAAAAATCAGAGTTTTCCACTGGATAATTTTCGTTTAGCAGAAAAATTAAGAGACAGGTACAAAAATCTGGATGAAGCCACTAGAGACATCGTAAGTAGAGTCTCTCAAGCAGCCATCAACGATGTTGAGGATAAGCAATTAGTGAAAGATCAAGGCAAGATCAGAGAATTTCATCCTTATCTGGATCATCAGATGACCTTCGTTTCTTCTTTCCAGCAAGGTATGAAAGCAAGATTTGAGAATCTATTCTCACAAAAAGTTTTAAAAGAGCAGGAACCTTCTGGAAAAGATGAAGAATAAGTTTGCTTTATTTTCTCTCTTGATCCTGCTTGTTGCTCTAAGCTCTCAGGCTGCTACATTAAAAGGCACAATCTATAATTCCGATTTAAATGTGGAAAAAGATGTCTTAATCAAGATTGATACTACACCCATACAAAAATTTCTGGCTAAAGATGGTGTTTACACATTTCAAATTCCACCGGGAAGCTACACCTTAACTGCTACAAAAGGCTTTAATGAGATTAATGAAAAAGTTGAGATTAAGAATGAGGGGATATTTATTTATGATTTGTTTCTTCTTCCTGGTTTCAGCGAAGAAAATGATTTGTTGAAAGACACAGAAGGTAATATTATCGACTTAGAAAATCAACAAAAATATTCTTGGTGGCGCTATGCTTTAGCTGCTTTGATTGTGGTAGTTCTTCTTGGGAGGTTCTGGCTCAAGCGTAAAAAATACGGACCACTAGGCAGGTTTCGGAAACAAGCTAAGGCCGAGCAGAAGAAAACCATGGAAGACCATAAAAAAGATCTCACGAATGAACCAGGTTATCTTGACAAAGCTTTAGAGATCATCAAGAAACATGACGGTCGGATCAGCCAAAAAGAATTACGCCAAGAAATGTTACCATTATCTGAAGCCAAGATCAGCTTGATTGTAACTGAACTGGAACATAAGGGTAAAGTAGAGAAGATCAAGAAAGGCCGTGGTAATGTCATTATTGTGAAATAAAGGTCTAAACCTTTTTAAAAAACTATTTTTTTTAACATTTATGGATAAAAATGAAGACCTCCTGGGATTATATTCAAAAGCCCTAAGAAAGTCATCTCTACTTACAGCAGAACAAGAAGCCGAGATGAGCCAAGAGATAAGAAGCATTCAAGAAAGATTATTTTACAAAGTTTTGGTTTTAGAACCCCAGGCAATTATTGACACTCTACCGGGAAGGTTAAGCAGTGCTGATTCTAACCAAGCGTACCAATTTTATGCTGAAAACAATAAATGGTGGAAATTGTACACTATAGGTCTGAAAAGAAATAAACAGATCTATTTAAAAGACGACCTACAAAGATGGGGAGAAATAAAGAAAGAATTTGCTGAAGCAAATGTTAGATTAGTTATGAGAATTGCTTACGGCTATCACCCTAATCGTTTGCCGCTGGAAGAATTGATTGCTGAAGGAAACGTCGGCTTGGTTAAAGCTATAGATCGTTACGATTCTAACAGAGGCAGGTTTGCTACCTTTGCCGCAGATTGGATCAAGCAGACAATAAGGAATTCTTTGTTCAAGGAAAAATATAAAGGGATTAAGATCAATGAGAAAGATGAAAAATTATTAAGAAGAATCGTCAGAGAAGAGAAAAAATACTACCAAGAGCAGGGAAAACTTCCCACTGCTGAAGAATTAGTTCAAATCTTAGATATTGATTATGGAAGATATTTTGAGCTAAGAAGTTTCAGGGAATTTCATCTTAACTCATTAGATATGCCAAATCCGAGCACCGAACACGCAGGATTAGAGCAATTAAAAGATGGTGATAAAAACAATGATCAATATAGAAGATTAGTTTTAGGTGAATTAGTTGAAAAATTGATAGGTGCGGCTGGACACAATGATAAAAACAACGAAAAAGGCGAACGCAATTTCGCTATCTTTAAAGCGAGGATCGGCTACAATGATGATGGGACAATTGTAACACCTAAGACTTTGGAAGAAATCGGTAATACCCACAATTTGACCAAGGAAAGAATCCAACAGATCTATGAAGCAGAACTTAGAAGGTTATTAGCCAATCCTGAAGCCAGAAATCTGCATCGAGAATTCCTGGAACTGCTAAGCCAAGAATGATTTTAGTGCATCTCTATAATAATCTTTTTAAATATATGCCCATTACCTCTCCTTCAGATGAAATATCCAAATTGTGATCGTAGCTTAGAACCAGAAATTCTTGCTTATTGGCAGAAAAACAGAATCGTGGAGAAATTAAGAGAAAAAAACCAGAAAGGGCAAAAATTCTATTTCTTGGATGGCCCGCCTTACACTTCGGGAAAATTTCATCTTGGTCACGCCTGGAATTACGCCTTGAAAGATATCTGCTTGAGATACAAGAGGATGCATGGTTTCAAGGTCTGGGATCGCAATGGTTTTGATGTGCACGGTTTGCCTACTGAACATAAAGTCATGGCTAAGTATAATCTAGAGACCAAAGAAGATATCCAGAAATTTGGCGTGGATAAATTTGTTATCGAATGTCAAAACTTCTGTTTAGAGATGGCTGAAGTTATGACCAAGGATCTGATCAGGATGGGGGTAACTTTAGATGTCTCTAATCCCTACATGGCTTTACAGGAAGAATATATTGAAGGCGAGTGGGATCTGATCAAGACTGCTTTCAACAAAAAAAAATTGTATTATGGTGAGAAAGTCCTTACTTGGTGCCAGCATTGTGAAACCGCTGTCGCTAAGCATGAATGTGAATATAAAAATGTTAATGACAATTCTATCTTCGTCAAATTCCCTCTAAAAGGAAAAGACAAAGAATACTTAATCATCTGGACCACTACTCCTTGGACAATTCCCTTCAACTTAGCCGTAATGGTCAATCCTGAACTGGATTATGTCAAGGTGGAAGTAGAAGGCGAGAAATGGATCCTGGCTAAAGCTTTAGCTGGAGTTGTTGTGGGAGCTGTAGCTGGCAAGAAGATGCAGGTAGTTGAAGAATTCAAAGGGGAAAAACTGGAAGGATTGGAATATGAACATCCATTCACTAAATATCTACCTCAATATGCTGAACTTAAAAAAGATCACAAGAATGTACACACCGTAATCCTTAGTCAAGAATATGTTGACACTACTGCTGGTTCCGGCTTGGTTCATGCTGCTCCTGGTTGCGGCCCAGAAGATCAGGAAGCCTGTAAACCTTACGATATCCCACCTTTCAATGCTTTAGCAGAGAATGGTTACTATTCTGAAGAAATGGGCAAATTTGCTGGACTAAGGGCGAAAGTTGATGACAAGAAATTTATCAAAGCTCTAGAGGAAGAGGGTGCTTTGCTCGCTTCAACTCCTGTTGAACACGAATATCCTCATTGTTGGCGTTGCAAGCAGCCTGTCGTCTTTAGAATAACTTACCAATGGTTTTTTGATGTTGAAAGCATCAAAAAAGAGATACTCAAAGAAAACAAGGATGTGCATTGGGTTCCCGACACTGCTTTAAATTCCTATGAGTCCTGGATCAAAAATCTTAAAGACAATTCCATCTCCCGTCAACGTTACTGGGGGACGCCGATTCCCATCTGGCAATGCGCTAAGTGCAATGAAGTTAAAGCTATTGGTTCAAAACAGGATATCGTTGACAATGGCGGAGAAGTTCCAGAAAACTTGCACATTCCTTGGATTGATAAAGTTCAGCTAAAATGTAACTGTGGAGAAAAAATGTCTAGAGTTCCAGATATCATCGATGTCTGGGTTGATGCCGGTACGGCCAGCTGGAACTGCTTGCATAATGATCAGAAACTAATCAAAGAATTATATCCAGCAGATTTAGTCTTGGAAGCTCGTGAACAAACTAGGTTATGGTTCAGCATGTTGAACATCTGCTCTTATCTTTATCGTGGTGAAAAATCTTTCCACAATGTCTATGTTTATGGCATGCTTAATGACATTGAGGGTAAGAAGATGAGCAAATCTTTAGGTAATGTCATCTCTCCTTATGAACTTATCGACAAGCATAGCGTTGATGTCTTAAGATATTATATGTGTCAAAACAATGCTGGGGAAGATATCAACTTTTCTTGGGATGAATGCAAAGTAAAGGAAAGGCAACTGCAGATATTGTGGAATCTCCATAAACTATTGATCAATCTTTGTCAGGAAAATAATCTTAACCCGGCAGAGATCGAGTTTAAAGATGTTAAAAAACATCTTGACCTAGAGGAAAAATATATCCTCTCTCGACTTAACAGCACGATCGAGAAAGTTACTTCCTTAATGGAATCCTGGGAACTCGATAAATCAATTAAACCACTGGAAGAATTATATCTCGATCTTTCTCGCACTTACATCCAAATGGTACGGGACAAAAGTGCTGTCGGTGCGGAAGAAGAGAAGAAAGCAGTTATTTACACGATCAATAAAGTACTGACAGATTTCCTAAGAATGTTTAACATCTTCGCGCCGTTCATCAGCGAAGCTATCTACTTAAACTTAAAAGATGAATTTGATCTGGCTGAAGAAAGCATTTCCCACCACAGTTGGCCGACAGCAGATAAAAAATTAATTGATTCAGAATTGGAAACAAATCTCGAAGTAGCTAAGCAAGTCATTGCCGCTGCTCTTTATGCTCGAGAAAAAATAAAAGTTGGCTTAAGATGGCCGATAAAGGAGATTGTGGTGGAATCTGTTAATAAAGATACAATTAAAGCAGTAAAAGAATTAGCAGAAATCATCAAGAAACAGACTAACAGTAAAAATCTGCGACTAGTAGAAAAATTATCTGGAGTTAAAGAAACGATTAAACCAGATTTCCCACGTCTTAAGCAAAGTTACGCTAAGTTGATGCCCAAAATTGTTGAACATCTCAACGAAACAAAACCAGAAGTAATCTTGGGCAAGATTGAAAAGGAAAACAAATATTCTTTCAAGGTAGAAAAAACCAAAGTTGAGATTACTCGAGAAATGTTACAAGTAACACGAGAAACACCACAAAATTATATCTCTGCCGAAGCAAAATCTGCCGTAGTTTACCTTAATACCGAACGAGATGCAGTGCTTGAAGCTGAAGGATATGCCAGAGAAGTTATGCGTAATGTTCAAAGCTTAAGGAAACAAGCAGGTCTACAGAAAACTGATTCAATCAACCTGATTGTTCAGAGCAAGCTTGACCTCAGCAGCTTTACTGAAGACATCAAAGCTAAGGTTGGCGCTAGCAATTTGGTTTTAACAGATAAAGCCGGCAAGGGAAAACATTCTGATAGTTTCAAGGTTAAGGATCAAGAGTTTAAGGTCTGGTTCGATTAGAAACTCATGGTACGTATTTAGTTAGTTGGCCTAAAATTTGTCAACTTTGCTAAACCGTTCGTCAGACAAAGTTAAGATACGAAAATCTTCTATCGGAACTTCATTCTTTCTGCGACTTTATCATACTATTTTCGTCAAAGTTTATGGACAACCAAATACGTACTTCTCACAGTAATCTTTATATAATTCATTTCTTTTATTTTCTTTATGCCTCACACCAACCTCAAATCCTGGACTATCCGTTACAACGGTCTGTTTGATTTTGATGGGTTATATCAATTGATGACCGATTGGTGCAAGAATTATGGTTACATCTGGCGGGAGAAATTCTACAAACATAAAATTCCCTCGGCAAAAGGAGCAGAACAAGAGATGAGTTGGGTTTTAGAGAAAGAAGTAACGGAATATATCGAATATACCTTTGATATTTATATTCATGTCTGGGAACTAAGTGAAGTGGAAGTTTCTTCCGGCATCGGTAAAAAACCACTTTCTTCTGGCAGAATAGAAATTCTTATCAAGCCAATCTTAGGCTGGGATTGGCAGAAGAAGTTTGGTGGCAGCAGATTCGCTAATTGGTTAGGCAAAACTTATGAAAAATTATATTCAAAAGATCTAGAAAGTAAGTGGGGAGATCAGTTGCATTATCGCGCGCTTAATCTCCAGAATCTGATCAAGAAATTCTTGGATATGCAAAGCAAGAAACATGAGTATAAAGGTTACTTAGGAGAAGATTGAACCCACCAGATAAGAAAGGTTTTTATTAAATCTGCAAAACAAGATTATACTATGATTTCGAAGTGGGATAATTTATTTGAAGATGGAGGTATCCATATAACCCCCTCTCCCGATTTAGCAAGTCTAGTTCAGGTTCTAAAATCAAATCAAGTTAAAAGGATTTTAGATGCAGGATGCGGTAATGGTCGAGATGCTATTTATCTTTCTCAGCAAGGGTTTGATGTTTACGGAATTGATTCTTCAACAACAGCTATT
>Ga0210057_1005455_pt1 | contig 16341 bp, 14 predicted proteins | sample CryGeyCG2114_010_2_FD_183968 | JGI IMG/M metagenome (GOLD analysis project Ga0210057, IMG submission 183968) | Groundwater microbial communities from aquifer - Crystal Geyser CG10_big_fil_rev_8/21/14_0.10 (SPAdes) (version 2) | ecosystem: Environmental > Aquatic > Deep subsurface > Groundwater ...
CCGTGCCACATAACAGCACAAAATACGATTGATTTTAATTTTGCCCAACAATGACTTTCAAAAAATGAGTGTTGTTTTAGTTCTTCTGGGTTAATCATCGTGATTGCCATTGTTTCTTTTGGTGTGAGTTCGTTTTTTACTTCATGAAAGCTAACTGATTTTAGCTCATAAGAAAGACCATTTGGGGCTTTTGAAACATTATTTTCCAATCCTGCCAATCTTTCCAAAACTAAACCTTTCCAGCCCTTGTTTTGTTTTCCTGTTTCGTAAGTTGTAATTCCATATTGCAAGGCAAGTTTTCGCAAATCTTTTCCGATATGTTTTTTTAAATTGTTTATTGCGGTTGTTCTTGTAACTATTTTCATATTATTTTTTTGAAAGTTTATTTTTTAAATTCTTGTCCAGTTCTTCAAATCTTTTGATAGATAAATCAAGATATTGTTTTTCAGTATCTATGCCAATAAAATTTCTACCATAAAGATAAGCCGCAATTCCTGTTGTTGAGCTTCCAGTAAAAGGATCTAGAATTACATCACCTTTGTTTGTGCTTGCTAAAACAATTCTTTTAAGCAAATCAAAAGATTTCTGCGTTGGGTGCTTGCCAAATTTCTTTTCAATCGGTTTTGGTGTGTTAATTGACCAAACAGATCTCATTTGTAAGCCGGGCTTTTTCATTTGATCTTCTGGCCAGTCGCCATTTTTCATTAAATCATAATTGAAAGTATGTTTTGCTTTTTTCTCTTTTCTCGCCCAAAGTAAAGTCTCATGACTGGCTGTAAAAAATCGGCATGACAAATTTGGTGAAGCATTTGGCTTAAACCATGAAATGTCATTTAGAAAATGGTATTTATTTATTTCCAAAGCAAAACCGCATTGATAAATTGAGTGATAAGTTCCGCTAATCCAAATTGTTCCGTTTGGTTTTAAAACTCGCCGACATGCTTTTATCCATTCGTTGTGAAATTCAAAGTTCTTTTTTGTCCCATTAGTTAAGTCCCAATCTCCCTTTTTTACGCTAACCATTTTTCCGTTTTGGCAAGTAAAACTGCCGCTAGATAAAAAATAAGGTGGATCTGCAAAAATCATATCTACCGAATTTTCAGGCAGGGAATTTAAAAGATCCAAACAATCTGCTTGGTATAGTTTAAATCTCGGTTTTTCGTAAAAAGGTTTATGCATACATGTCGATTATACCCTAGAAAAAATTATAAATAAATCGTTTCCGTAGCGGAGCGGAGGAAACACCATATACCCCCCTCTTTAAAAAATTAAAAATAAAATTTGTTCATTACAGAAAAGTGTTAGGCGTTAGCCGTAAAAAGAAAAGCATATTTCATATAACGGGCGGCGGGTAATCCGAAGTGACGCGATGACAACGAAGTTGTCAGAGCGGCATTTTGGATACCCGCTGATATGCGATGTTCGCGAAGCGAACGAGCAGATCGGCGGGGGTACCCGCCGCCCGATATGCAAAAGAGCGAAGCGAATTTTGCATATCAGTGTATATGCGAACTTATTAATATTATCAACAAATTTAGTAAATTATTGATAAAATATTGTAAATCAGAAGCCGGTTTAAATAGTTAATTAATCTAATACTGCTTTTATCCTTCTAATTCCGGCTGAAGATGCCTCTTCTTTAATAATTTTAAAATTTCCCAACTCGGCAGTGTTTCTGACATGGGGACCGCCGCAAATTTCTTTGGAGAAATCGCCAATGCTGTAAACCTTTACTTGGTCACCATATTTATCAGCAAAAAGGCCGATCGCGCCATGTTTTTTTGCTTCAGCGAAGCTTAATTCCTTAATCGTGACCGGCAGAGCTTCTTTGATTTTTTGATTAACCATATCTTCAACAAGTTTTTTTTGCTCGTCAGTCATTTTTTCTGAGTGGGAAAAATCAAAGCGCAACCGATCATCAGTTATATTACTCCCCTTTTGTTCTACGTGGTCGCCTAGTACTTGTCTTAAAGCTTGATGCAAAAGATGCGTGGCTGTATGATATTTGATAGTATTCTCTGATTGCCCCACCAAACCACCTTTAAACATGCCGGCAGAAGCTGATCGGGAAGATTTTTGGTGTTTAGTAAACTCTTTTTCAAAGGCTTTTTTGTCAATTTGAATGTCTTTTTCTTCTGCTAATTCTTCAATCACTTCAATTGGAAAACCGTAAGTCGCATATAAATTAAATGCCTGTTGGCCGGTTATTTCATGATCAGCGAGTTTATTAAACTCCCTAAGACCTTTTTCTAAAGTTTTTTCGAAATTTTCTTCCTCTTTTTTTAATTCGTTAATTACTTTATCTTTATTTCTGGCAATTTCCGGATAGACATCTTGATATTGTTTAGCAACTTCATTAACAAAAGGAGTGGAGAGATCAGTGTCCAGAGGTATGTTAATCTTTTTGGCGTGTCTGATTGCCCTTCTGATTAATCTTCTGACGATGTAACCCTGTCTAAGATTTGAAGGGACAATGCTCGTATTGTCGGACATGATGAATATGGCTGCTCGCAGATGATCAGCGATTATACGAGCTGAGGCTTCATCGTAAGCTTGGGCGTTTTTTTTAATAAAATTCATTAGCGGCTTAAAAGACTCGATTTCAAAAAGATTATCTTTGTGTTGAAGGACTGCAGCAGTTCGCTCTAGGCCCATGCCGGTATCAACATTTCTTTGTTTTAAGGGTTGATATTTTCCATGTTCAGTACGTTCGTATTCCATAAAGACATTGTTCCAGATTTCGAACCAACTTTTGTCATCGGGATCAAATTTAGCTGGGACCTTTCTTTTACCGGTCCAGTAAAATATTTCTGTATCCGGTCCTTGGGGACATGGGTTTTTGCCGCCGGTCGGCCACCAATTATCTTCTTTGCCCAGTCGCGCTATTCTACCCTCTTCAATACCAAGGTTTTTCCAAATTTGATAAGATTCTTCATCAAAAGAGCAATCTTTATCACCCTTAAAAACTGAAACAGCAAAATTTTTAGGATTAAGGCCCAACCATTCTTTGGATGTTAAAAACTCCCAGCTCCACTTGATTGAATCTTCTTTCCAATAGTCGCCTAGAGACCAGTTACCGAGCATTTCAAAAAAAGTCAGGTGATGATTGTCACCGATATCTTCAATGTCTCCTGTTCTGATGCATTTTTGGGAGCTGACCAAGCGTTGGCCGGCCGGATGCTTCTCGCCCATCAAAAAGGGAACCAGAGGATGCATGCCAGCAGTGGTAAAAAGCACTGAAGGGTCATTTTCCGGGATCAGCGAGGCACTGGGTAAAATATGATGTCCCCTTTCTTTGAAAAATTTTAGATATATTGCTCGTATTTCTTTAACGGTCATCTTTTTTTTCGTTTGGTGATTAACTTAAGTTTAGAAACGCGATTATTTATATAATCGTAATATTTGTAAATAATTACACTAGTTACGGGAATACTTAAAACATCAGCAACCAAATCATATACCGTATCAAGTGGCTGGTCTTCTTCTCCGAAAATACCTACGTGCCAAAATAGGTCGATCACATATTCAAACACTTCCCACAAAAAAGTATAAACAATTGTAATAAATATCAATAACAAAAGAAATTTGCTTTTATGAATTTGTTTATTATTTAGATTATTGTAAAAAATAAGTATTAAAGCTAGTGCTAAAGTGAGTAGAATTGGAGTAATAAAATGAGCAAAGGTATCATAACCGATTATAAACAAAAATATTTTATCAAACAGCCATAGGTAGCCGATAGAATTTAAGATTATTGCGGTTGTCACTAATATCTCTGTCCAGCTTAGAAGAGCAGTGTCAAATTTATTAATTTGGGTATTATAATTGTAAATTCTTTTGTAAATAAATCTAGGTGTCATCAGGGCGAGTGCGTAAATTGTCATCCCGATAAACGGTAGCACACCCTTAGTAAAAAGATAATAAATCGCAGCTATAAATATTAGAAAAGCTAAAATATTAATAATAATCCCAAGGATATTAGTGCGTTGGTGTATTTTTTTTGTTTTTAGTTTATCTTGTTCCATATTTTTTTATGATTCCACCGCCTAGTAGTTTATCATTTTCATAAATAACCAAAGATTGGCCAGGAGTAACTGCTTTTTGTGGCTTATTAAATATTATTTGGTAATTAGTTTTTTTGCTTATAATTTTTATTTTAACTGGCTTATGCTGATAGCGAATTTGAGCAGTTAGAGATTGATTTTGACTGGGTGGTTTACCGGAAAGCCAATTTACCTTGTGGATGGTGGCTGAATTTTTATAAAGATTTGGATCATCAGGATTCTTAGTCACAATCAAACTGTTAGTTTGAATTTTTTTATCTACTACATAATAAGGTCCGGGTTTGGTAAATTTGGAGATCCTCTTTCTTTGCCCGATGGTGTAGAGAGGTAAACCATCGTGTTCCCCCATTTTTTCACCAGTAGTCGTGATGATTGGACCTTTTTTTAATTTTAGCTGATTTTTGAGAAAATCACCATACTTTTTGCCTGGGATAAAACATATCTCCTGAGATTCCTTTTTTTCGGCTACTTTAAATTTTTTATGTTTAGCAATGCTTCTGACTCTACTTTTTTTATAATCTCCAAGGGGGAACAAAAGATATGGTAATTGATTTTGAGTTAGGTTATACAGAAAGTATGATTGGTCTTTTGATGTGTCGACAGCGCGGTGTAGTTCGTAATTATCTTTGACTTTTACTATTTTTGCATAATGACCAGTGGCTAAATAGCCGGCCCCGTATTTTTTAGCTGCTGCCAAAAGTTTACCGAACTTTATATATTTATTGCAGCGAATACAGGGATTTGGAGTTTGGCCGTTTTGATACTGGCAGATAAAATCATCAACGATTTTTTGCTTAAAAATATCCTTAAAATCTAAAGTATACAAGGGGATATCAAGTTTGGCAGCTATTTTTCTGGCATCTTCGGCTGCTTCAACTGAACAGCATCTATTTTCGCCTTTTTTTTGGTTAGGCGGTGACCAAAATTTCAAAAAAATACCAAATACTTGATAACCGGCATTTTTTAATAAATAGGCAGCAACTGATGAATCAACTCCGCCTGACATGGCTACGCAAACTTTCATTTTCTTCGTCATATATATAATTTAAATTTAGTACAAAATATTAAATATATCAAGATTTAATTGGACTTGACTAAAATATCAGATACTATATAATATATTCTATAAATAATTAATTTAAGAAATATGGCGCATAAGAAATCGGGCGGCTCAACAAGCTTAGGTCGGGACTCACAGTCCAAAAGACTTGGTGTTAAAGTTTATGACGGTCAATTCATTAGAAATGGTGGTATAATCGTTCGTCAGCGTGGAACCAGGGTAAAACCCTTAAAAAACGTAAAAAAAGGCAAAGACGACACGTTATTTGCCACCTGTGACGGGTTAATTAAGTTTTCCCAGCGCAAAACTAAAAAATTTGACGGCAATCTCAAGCTGACTAAGTTTGTCAGTGTTTTGCCTAAGAAATAAAAAACCTATTAAACTCAGCTTTTGATTAATAGGTTTTTTGTATTGAAATTATTTTCTTAAATATTTTCTCATGGCAAAAGAGGCGCTGAGAATATTTATTAATATGGCCACCACAAATTCAACTCCAAAAATTAATAAGAAATTATTACTGACTTCGGTCACCAAATTTGTCGCATATTCACTAAAGAAGTTATCAATATAAGGTTGCACGAAGACCAGTAAAGGGTACAAAATAATTAATAAGATAAGCAACGAAAAAAAGCTATAAAATATACCCTCAATGAAAAACGGACCTTTGATAAATTGATTTGATGCTCCAACTAGTCTCATTATCGTTATTTCCTCATGTCGCGAGTAAATGCTAATTTGGATGGCATTAAAAACTACTAAAATAGCTACTAAGATGAAAATCAAACTTATTATAATCCCTGCTTTATTTATCTTTTGGGAGTATTCAGAAATTTTGTTAATCAAAGTTTTAGTTTGAGTAAAGTCTCTGTCATCAATTTCAAGTATCCCAGCATATTTATTTTGAGATAACTCTTCCAAGATTAAAGGAAAATGATCTATGTCATCAACTTTGATCATCAGACTTGGTTTAAAGGGATTATTGTCCAGAGTCTGGACTGCTTCGGCTATCAAACTATTATCTCCGTAGGTGTTTAAAAAATTATCAAGATTTTCTTCGCTGGAGATATATTTTACTTCCTTTATTGTCGGCACCTCAGACAGTGAACTAACAAGCTGGTTAGCCTGTTCAAAAGTTACATTGGGATCAAAGTCAATATAAACATCAGTTTTGGCTTGAACTGCTTTTAACGTATTGTCACTTAATATTTTAAAAATTACCAAACTGCTTATAGAAATAAGAGTTAGCGAGATAATAACTATTGTCACAACTGACAAGCCAAGACTTCGATAAAAGTTTTGCCAGCCGAATTTTAGAATCCTTTTGAAATTTTGAAACATAATTAGAGTATATATTTTCCTTTATTTTGATCACTGATAATTACTCCCTGGTCAATGGTGATTACTCTTTTATTTAAACTATTAACAACTTCTCTGTTGTGAGTTACCAGGACCACTGTTGTGCCCATTTTGTTTATTTTGAGAAGTAAATCAATTATTTCACGGGTGTTTAGAGAATCTAGGTTACCAGTCGGTTCATCAGCTACGATTAATTTTGGTTTATGAACTAAAGAACGGGCAATGACTATTCTCTGTTGCTCACCACCGGAAAGTTGGTGAGGATATCTGTCAGCGCTTTTTTCAAGACCGACAAGTTTAAGAGCTTTTACAACCGTACTGTTAATTTTTTTGTTGTTAATACCGCAAACTTCCATGGCGAAAGCCACATTTTCAAAAGCAGTTTTCTTTTTTAATAATTTAAAATCCTGAAAAACCACTCCTATCTGTCTGCGAAAATAAGGTATTTCATTTTTTTTAATGTAAGTAATATCCCAGCCACCGACGATTATTTGGCCTTCAGAAGGTTTTTCCTCGGCGATTATTAGTTTAGTCAATGTTGTCTTGCCGGTACCGCTTTGACCGACAATTGAAACGAATTCCCCCGCTTTTATTTCCAGGTTGATGTTTTTTAGAGCATAAACATTGGGCGGATAAACTTTTGAAATGTTTTTAAGCTCAATCATTTATTTGTTCTATTAATACATTCATTATACCGCTTGATAAATTAGCTATTTTATCGTAAGCAGTCTTGTCTAAGTCGATAACTCTTTTAGTCCATTCTTCAGGACCGTAGTCATTAATTGTGACGATTACTGATTTACCATAATTTTTACTATCCTCGGTTATATTAGTAACTTTCAAATTTGTACCTTTGGAATAATCGCGTGAGGCAGCACAGTCGCAGTTTTTGTAGGTATACCAACTGGCAATACCGGTGGTAGCAGCTTCTTTTTCAAATAAAGCCAAGCGGAGATAAGTAAAATGAACTTTAGTAGTTATGTATTTTTTAGACTGATAATCATAGGACGGTAATTCGATCCAACCTTGCTTGTTGTTGTCCCAGTAGTAAATATTTTTCGGTAAACCAGGGTTATTGTAATTAATTTTTATTTGCAAGGGTTTAGAAAGGTCTAAATTTTCCTCACTTTTGATATCATATTCATAAACATCGCTTACTTGACTATAACCCTCTAATTTTGGATATTCGAGATTATCAAAATTTTTAAAAATTATTTTATAATTTGAATCTTCTGCGGCAGTGGGCATTTCTATTTCTAAAACCTGATCAGAATTATTAAGGATTTCTGCAGTTGAAGAAACTGTTTTGGTTTGCGCTTCAAAAACGGCTATTTTGACATTTGAGCCTGTTACCTCGGCGGTAACTGAATTGTCTTCATTATTTATCACTGACTCAACTTTTTGCCAAAAATTATCGTGCTGCCAAATATAAACGTCTTTGGCGCCATAATAATTTTCAGTAGCTGTAAATTTTAGATTAATTTGATATTGAGGTGAAATGTTCGAGTCTGACACTAACCAAAAATCATAAACCTGCGAGATTAGTTGTAAATTATCTGGCAAATTATGACGAAGGCTTGGCTGCAGATAAACACTAAGAAGTCCTTCAAAGGTGTCAGCGGGAATTATTGCTGTTAAATTATTATCTTCACTAGTAATCGTGGCTTCTTTTTGTAGTTCATACCCCTCATAATATTGACTAAAAGCGGAGACAGAATATAATGGAATAAACAGTAAACTGCAGATAAATATTATTTTTAACTTTTTCATATTTTATTATAGTTTAAATTATGCGGGTATAGTATAATGGTAGTACGCTTGCTTCCCAAGCAAGAAGCGGCGGTTCGATTCCGCTTATCCGCTTTGGAAACTAATTTGTCGTGCCGATGTAGCTCAATTGGCAGAGCAATCCCTTCGTAAGGGAGAGGTTGTCGGTTCAACTCCGACCATCGGCTCCAAATATTTAAATATTTATAAACTTATATAACCTAGAATTCTTCAGCTTAGTTTCGACATAAGTTCCCAGATCATTCTTTTTAACTAAGATTTGCGATAATTCATAATTTGTGGTTCCGTCAGATGTCTCTAGGGTATCTATAACTTTTATTATATAAAATCCATAATCAGTCTCAATAATATCTGAATATTCACCGGTCTCGGTGTTTTTTAATTGATTGAGTATGGTATCGCTAATATCTGGTTCATTAAACCAACCAATGTAATTGCTTAAATCATCGAAATTTTCACCCGAGGCTAACCTTTGGTTGTAATCTTGGATCTGGCTATATGGCTGGACTTGCCATTCCTGACTATTTAGGATGAAGCTGTTCGTTTTATTAGCCAATATTTGATATTTAATAACACGTTCAACAAAATTTTCAAAGCTCCAGCCAAACATGTCTTGAGTTAGCTCATCAAGGCTTTGGTCTTCGGATTGTTGGGAAATTACTGAAATTTGTTGTGAAATTTCTTCGTCAGTTGCTTTTAAATTATTTTCATCCGCGAAATCCAGAATAATTTCTTTTTCAATTAATTTATAATAAGTTTGCAATTTTAGCTCGGTTATCGGTAATTGATCCTCAGCATATTCTTTGCTATAAAATTTTTTCAGAGCATTTAAGTCAATATAAAAATCATCTAGCCAAATAAGGTGTTTGTCAATATAGGCAATCGGCAGCGGCACTACTTTGCTCAATTTTTCGATGGTAGGATTATCCCATTTCCAAAAGTAAATACCAGCCAGTATAGACAGACTGCTCAGAACAAAAGCCACTATTATAAATCCTACTATTATTACAGTCGCAGTTTTTTTATTTTGTTTTTTTCGATGGAGATTTAATGGATGTTTAAAAGGCATATTAATTTTCTTTGAAAAAATAATTTATCCATTTTAATAAATTATTATCGTTCTCTTTAGAGATTTGTTGATCGTTGTTTATTAAAGTTGTCGTTGACTGGTTTTCCTGGATAGGTTTAACTATTATAATTTTTTCGTCGGGTTTTTTCTTGTTTAATTTTAGCCTTGCTTCCTCTTCCAGATAATCATCACTTTCCAAATACCCAATTAGTTGTCCAAGTTCAGAATTTCGCTGCGTCATGGTATCTATTTCATCTTTAAGGCGATTAACTTCTTGAATCAGCCCCCTTTTATTTATAAAGTCTCTTATTAAATTTGATGAAAAAAATATTATCAAAAAAATTGAGACAAGTAATATAAAATTGGAAACAACAATTTTTGTAAAAATAGATTTTTTTCTTTTAGATTTCATTTCTTGTAAAATTTTAGATAACTGTATTTATATTTTGATCTGCGTTTGAACTACTTACAAACTGTTGGTTTTCTATGGTTTTATTAATAAGATCTTGTACTTTTTGCGGACTCTTAATTTTTTCGATAATAATTAAAGTATTACTATTGACAACCTGTATTTTTAAAGATCCGTATCCAAAAATAGTCTGGGTGGCTCCTAAAATTTCATAAGAAATATCCTGTATTTTATTTAGAGCAATTTCAAATACATGTCTTTTGAAAAGCCCTTTTTGTTTGTAATAAATTAATCTTTGGTTGGTAATTACCAGAAGATTATAATGTCTACTTACCAAAAATCTTGATAGATTAATAATACCAAATATTATTAATATAATAAATAGAGCCATCCCCCATCTTCCCCATTGAAAAAATAAATATAGCAGAAAGAAAGGCAATAAAACGGTTATAAAAGCAAGAATGAATTGGCCCAAAAAAGTAAGGTAGTATTTTTTAATAGCAGTGACAACTACTTCTGTAGGTTTTAAATTTTTGGTATAATAACTCATATGAAAAAAAGAAGGGTTATAAAAACATTTTGGTTCATCGTCTCCATTATTATAATTTTCACTATGCTTCTCTGGTCAATTGGCGCTCTGTTTTACTAGTATTCAGTCACTTTTTTTGAAGACAGCTAAGTAGGCTTCAGCAGGTATGTCAATACTACCTGTTTTTTGCATTCTTTTTTTACCCCTTTTTTGTTTTTCTAGTAATTTTCTTTTTCTGGTTACATCACCTCCGTAAAGCTTGGCAATAACATCTTTTCTTAAAGGAGCAATTCTAGACGAGGCAATTACCTTGCTGCCGATTGCTGCTTGAATTTTAATCTCAAAGAGTTTTCTGGGAATCACATCTTTTAACGAATCAACAATTCTTCTGGCATTTTCGTAGACTTTTTTCTTGTTAATTAGGATTGATAACGAATCTTGTTTTTTTTCAGCGATTAAGATATCAAGCTTTGCTATTTCAACCTTTTGATAGCCATTAAACTCATAATTAAGCGATGCGTATCCTGATGAAACACTTTTTATTTTATCATAAAAATCTATTATTATCGAACTCAAAGGCATTAGATATTTTAGGATGCAGCGTTGAGAATCGAGGTATTCTATATTTTGATAAACACCGTCTTGCGCTTGAACATATTGCATTATGGCGCCTTGATAATTTCTAGGAGTCACTATTTCAACACTCATTTGTGGTTCGTAGACTTCTTTAATTTTATTTTCATCAGGAAAGTCCTGAGGATTTTTGATAGAAGCTTCACTGCCATCAAAAAAAATTATTTTATAAGCAACTGATGGCGGGGTTATAATCAGATCCAAATCGAATTCTCTGCTTAATCTTTCTTGAAATATTTCTAGATGAAGAACGCCTAGGAAACCGCAGCGAAAGCCGAAACCTAAACTTTTTGAACTTTCTGGCTGGTAAACTAGAGAGGAATCGTTCAGTTTTAACTTTTCAATAGCTTCTCTTAATTCTTCAAAATCACTACCTTCCTGGCAGAAAATTCCAGCATAAACCATGGGCTTAACTTCGCGATAACCCTTCAAAGGTTTGGTGGGGTCACCAGCCAAGGTAATAGTGTCGCCAACGTTAACTGAAGAAATATCTTTTAAACCAGTTACAATATAGCCAATTTCACCTGCAATTAAATTTTCAGTTGGCTTAAGTTTTGGGGTAAAATGCCCCACCTCGATAACAGTTGATTGTTTATTATTTGATAAAAAAGTAATTTTGCTATTATTTTTAATTTTGCCATTAAACATTCTCACATAAGCAATAACTCCTCGAAAATCATCATATGAAGAGTCAAAAATCATTGCCTGAAGTTTAGCTGACGAAGTTTTTTGAGGAGGTGGAATTTTATCAATTACTGCCTGTAAAACTTTGTCAACTTCTTCCCCGGTTTTGGCAGAAATTGAAATAATTTCTTCATCTTTACAGCCAAGAATTTTTATAATATCTTTTTTTGTTCCCTCAACATCAGCTTGTTTAAGATCAATTTTGTTAATAACTGGAATTATTTCTAAATTTTCTTCAATCGCCAGATGTAAATTAGCTAAAGTTTGAGCTTGAATGCCCTGAGTGGCATCTACTACCAAAAGAGCGCCTTCTACAGCGGCTAGAGATCTGGAAACCTCATAAGAAAAATCAACGTGCCCTGGAGTATCAATTAAGTTTAAAATATAATTTTTATAAAGCATTCTTACCGGTCTTAGCTTAATAGTTATTCCTCTTTCACGTTCTATGTCCATGTCATCTAGAATCTGTTCTTTCATAGCTCTCTTGGCTATGGTATTGGTCAATTCTAAAAGTCTATCGGCTAAAGTTGATTTACCATGGTCGATATGAGCTATGATACAAAAATTTCTGATGTTATTATCAATCATCTTTAAATAAGAGATATTTTCTTAGAAGATATTTTTCTTCAATTTTAAATATTTTAGACAATAAGTAGTAAAATATCAAGATACACAAAGAAACAGCCGCAAATCTGACCAAAATTAAAAATAAATTTTCGATTAATAGATTTGTTAAAGCAGAATTTATCACATAACCGGCGTTTACGGCTATAAATGCCGCAGAAATTGTTTTTAAATTAAATAATTTAAAGTCAGTGTTTGATGTTATACTAAGTCGTTTTTTGATTATAAAATATAAAATATAAAAATTAATTATAGTAGCCAAGGTGAAAGCAGCTGCTAAACCATTTAATTGAAAGGCTTTTGTTAAGGTTAGCGAGAGGATAATATTAACAATCATCGAAATTATTCCGGCAATTACCGGGGTTTTTGTGTCTTCCTGGGCGTAGAATGCTTTGGTAATAACTGGCAATAGGCTTTGGGCGAATATTGAGACGGTAAAAATTATTAAGACAGTACTGGTAGTACTGACATCAGCTATGGAAAATTTTCCAACACCAAAAATAAGATAGATAATTTCATAGCTAAAAAAAATAAAAAATATGCTTATCGGTATGATAAAGTATAAAATTTGTCGAAATGATCTGAATAAATTCGATTGGTATTTTAGCGATTCATTGCTAGCCCAATTTTGGCTCAAATTAGGAAAAATAACTGTTGATATTGAAATACCAAAAATATTTACCGGAAAAAAATAGATATTGTTAGCAAAACTAAATATTGTTAGACTGCCGCTTTTTAAAATAGAAGCAATAGCAGTTATAACTATCTGATTTATTTGGTAAGCAGCCAGACCAATGGTTCTAGGCAACATTAGCCGAAAAACTCTTTTGGTTTCATAAGTTAATTTAAAAATAAATTTATAATGCCAACTTGCCTTGAAAGCCCCGATGAGTTGGATTAGAAAGTGCATGAAAGAACCAAGAACTACTCCATAAGCAACCCCTTTAATTCCATATTTCGGAGCTAGATAAATTATGCCGAAAATAATTCCTAAATTATAAAGAACCGGTGCTAAAGAATAGAAAAAAAATTTTTTTAGCGAATTAAGAATGCTGGACATTACCGTGCTTAAACTAAAAAAAATAATACTAAAAAGCATTATTCGTGTTAGTTGAATAGTTAAACTTTGTCCGGTGGCGTTAAAGCCAGGTGAAAACAGCGGTACAAGTTGTGGGGAGAGAATCCAAAAAAGTCCGGTTATGACAATGATGATTATCGATAGAATATTTAGGATAGTATTGGCCAATTCAATAGCTTTGGTCTTATTATTCATCAATAATTTTACAAATTGGGGAATAAAAGCACTACCCAAGGCTCCGAAAATCAAAGTATTAAAAATTAGATCCGGCAGTCTAAAGGCAGCATAATAAGAATCAAGTGACAGACCGGCGCCAAAATTGGCTGCCAATAACCTATCGCGCAAGAGGCCTAATAACCTGCTGACTATACTAAAAAAAGCGATTATAAATACGCTATTTGATACTAATTTAAAAATTTTTTTGGTCATTTATTCTATAATTACGGCATAGGACTGATCATGGTCGAGTTGGTCTGTGTATAAAAGTTGGTTCTCGTAGATTGACAAATTTTGTTCATCACCAGCATGGGACCAAATAAATGATTTGTTTTTAGGAATTATTAATTCGGATTGGAAGTCAAAATCCGTCCCTGATTGTTTCTGTATTAACAAATTGTAATAATTTAAAATTTGCTCGTTCTCAGTTGGTCTGATTAAGTCAAGGAATTTGGTAATTAAATTTGTGGCAGACTCAATCTTGTTTAGTTTAAAGGGAAGTTTGTAGGTTAAATACAAGATGTTAGTAGCCCCTGGCTTGACTTGAGACCACATTCCATAAACCGTTTTACCGAATTCGTTATTAATATAAGTATTGTTTTTTTCATCAAAATAAACCTGGCCACTTATTTCGTTTAAATGGTTATCCTCTTGATAGTCTTCCTCGATAGTCTTAAAAGAGCTAGGATCCGGTGGTTTTTGTCCACTAGCGCTTATTAATTCACTGCCCTCAGGAATATAGACTCTGATATAACTGACATTGTTAGCTTTTTCGAAAATATCGTTAGGATCACCCTGATGTTGTCTGGTTATTTCTAATCTATTAATTATACTGCCATCTTTTAATATTTCACTTTTTAAGACCACGGTTTGTTTTATTACGCTATCTGTTTTACCACCGCCGATATTTTGGTTAACAACCATCAGATAATCGCCAGAGCTAGTTTTTAAAGACCCATCCCACCCTAAATTATTTATTTTCGTATTCAAAGTTGTATCGAACAGATATAATTGGATGTCTTTTTCTCGTAAAGAATTTAAGGATAACTCCAACATGTCTGCTATTTTATCATCAGGTAAATGGAAAATCCGGTCTATTAAAATGGGAGCTAGATCAGCTATTATTTGCTTTGGTTTATTTTTTTCCAGATCATAATCAAATTCTACAGTGTATTGGATTTCTGGAAGAATATTATAAGGTGTTAAAAGTTTATCATATTGTTCCAAATAAACATCGCCAGTTAATTGCATAATAAATGGCAAAAGATTCGAATTTATGGTAATTATTCCATCAACTGTAGCTTGTCCAGAAGACTCATAAAACCATTGGAGTTTTTCGGCCGAAGTTGGAAAATCAGGCCACCAATTTGCATCCCAAATTTGCCAGCGGCTGCCAACTAAATGCATCGGTTCTGGAGAAATAATTTTTTTTGTGGCCGAACCCTTGAGGTCATACAATCCTCCGCCAGGTATATCTAGATTTGTTATTTCACCGTCTTCGATAGTTAGTCTGGCGTAACTGCCTAAAAATCCACCAGTACCCCTTAGCTCAGTGGTATTTTGAAACAGAACCAAATAAGTTTTTTTATTATTAGGAGCTAAAATTTGATAAATTAAATCAATATTATCGTGGGAAGACTTAAGATTTGAAACAAGTAATGGTAGTTGATCTTTTAGTACAGAAAATTGTTCGCGATAATCTAGCGGAATTAGCGATTTATTAATATCGTTTAAAGAGGTTGAAACAAGTTGTAAGTCGTTAGTAATATCATTTAGACTGTTGTTTAAAAGAGAAATTTTATCCGTAAGTTTATATTCCGAGGTTTCATTTGATGTCAGGTTATTTATGACAGAAGATAATTTGCTGGCTGATTGCGAGATTTGTTCACCGGCGAGTAAAAGATTTTGAATAGAAGCAATCTGTTTATCAGCTATAGGTAAATGAGCGGCAATCTGCCACATCAAATTATTATAGTCGTTTAACGTTTGTCTGGCGTCAGCGAAATCAGTGGCTGCAGTCAAAAAATTATTAGAAGCGCCATAAAGGTCTTTATTAAGAGTTAATTCGGCAGCATTTTCTAGGCTGGAAATTGCCTTAGCCCCCTTGGTATATAACTTGTCTTTTAAGAATGAAATGTCAACAAAAAAATCCAAACTTAGAACTACGGCTAGGATCAATAAACTCGTAGTAAAAAAATTAAATGAAATTCTAACTCTTTGGCTAAAATCACTAGTTGGTATCTTAATTTTAGGCCAGGTTATTTTGATAAATTTTTTTTGAGTTGGACGGTTAAATAATAGATTTAAGTCTTTTGGCTTAGCGGCAGTTTTTTTTCTCGATATTTTTTTAATAATAGCCTCTTCCTTTGCTCGTTTTAAATCTATTAAATGTCTGGATTCTCTATAAGATACTTGTTGAAATTTTGGACGATTATTATTTATTTCTTGAGTTTTCGCTGCTCTTTTTTTAGACGAGGATTTATCTATTTGATAGTAATTTGTTAGGGTTTCAGCCTCCAAAAGTCTTCTCAATTCATTTTTATTACTCTTAATCTTTTTTTGTAGATTAACTTCCTCTAACACAAAATCATCCAAATTAATATTTTTGGCTAATTCATTTGTGTTTAGAGTCATTTTTTTTCGAGTATTTTTTTTAATCGGCACTTAATTATTATATAATTTTTGAGGTTAATCGTCAAAATTACGTTCTCTTTCATGTCAAATGCGACATAGCAAATTCTTTAGGTGTTTTCATGTTTAAAGATAAGTGAGGTCTTTCATTATGATAATAGTCTAGATAAGTATTAACTTTATCTTGTATTGTTTTAAGA
>Ga0210057_1005456_pt1 | contig 16339 bp, 20 predicted proteins | sample CryGeyCG2114_010_2_FD_183968 | JGI IMG/M metagenome (GOLD analysis project Ga0210057, IMG submission 183968) | Groundwater microbial communities from aquifer - Crystal Geyser CG10_big_fil_rev_8/21/14_0.10 (SPAdes) (version 2) | ecosystem: Environmental > Aquatic > Deep subsurface > Groundwater ...
AATTTTTTAGAAGTATTGGATCTGTGACTGCAGAAACTGTAGAGAGGTATATTAGACAATCAAATAATTGGGAATTTGATTAACAACGCAAAAGATACCCCGCCCTTCGAGGGCGGGGAGTGTCATTAAATTTCTTTCTTCGAAAGAAAAACTCTACTCGTGATCTCTATCGTGTTCACAACTTGATATTATCTTTATTTTGTTGAAATGTTTTGCAGTTTTTTGTGTCAGAGGATTTCCCACTTGATTCGAGGTTTTCAACCTCGATACCCACCCAAACGGAAACACTGAATTACCAAATGTTAGTCTGACACAAAATATTTATTTTTTCCAACAAAGCTTATCATTTAAATTAGTTCAAAATGTAAAAACTCTACTCGCGACCTCGCACACCCCTAAACCTTACACCCTTAACACGAAATCGCTCGCTCTAATACCAAACAAAACCTTTATTTAAATAAATTAATTTTTATAATATGGGATGAAGCCGTAAACTTGGTTTACGTTAAGTTTTATAAGCAATTGTTGTTATATTAATTTATGAAAGAGAGTGTAACATTAATAATAATGGGAGTAACTGGTGATTTAGCAAAGAGAAAACTCTTGCCTGCGATTTACAGTTTGGTTGCAAAGAAAAAGCTCAAGAATTTTGCAGTTATCGGAGTATCCCGCTCTGAAAATTCAATGTCTTCTATAATTGGAGAATCTAAGAAATTTGTTAAAGGCTCTAATCAAAAAGTGTGGAATAAAATAAGAAAAAGATCAGAATATATTAAACTCAATTTTGAAGATTCAGAAGGATATAAAGTGTTCGGCAAAGGTTGTTTAAGCTTGGAAAAACGTTTTAGATTATCTGGAAAGAGGATATTTTATTTGGCAACGCTTCCAGAACATTTTCCAGCAATCGTGAAAAATTTAAAAGAAATTGATATGGGCAAAAATAAAGAAGACTGGCCAAAATTAGTTTTCGAGAAACCTTTTGGATATGATTTGTCTTCCGCTAGAAAACTAAATAAGACAATTCTATCTTTGTTCAAGGAAAGACAGATTTATCGCATAGATCATTATTTGGGAAAAGAACTTGTCGCAAATATCTCATTGCTTAGATTTACAAACAGAATTTTTGAGCCTTTATGGTGTAAAGACCATATAGAAAACGTTCAAATAATCTTGAATGAAGAGTTAACTATTGGCTCAAGAGGGGAGTTTTATGATAAATATGGTGTTCTTAGAGATATGGTGCAAAGCCATATGTTTCAATTGTTGTCTTTAATTGCAATGGAATCTCCGGAGAAAATAGAAGGAGAATTTGTTAGAGATAAGAAATTAGAAGTTTTCAAGAGTCTTAATGTTAAAGATGTCTTGCTTGGACAATATGAATCATTCAAATCAGAGAAAGGGGTCGCTGTAAATTCAACCACTCCAACTTTTGTGGCATTGAAAGTTTTTGTTAATACCCCTCGCTGGAAAGGTGTTCCCTTTTTCCTTAAAACAGGTAAAGCTTTAAATGAAACTAAAGCAGTAATTTACATAAAATTTAAGGAAGTTAGTTGCTTGTTATCAAAGACTTGTCCGTCTGACACCAATTATTTAATAATTAATCTAAAGACTAATGAAGGAATCGCTCTTGAGGTAAATACTAAACTTCCAGGAAAAAATGAGGTTGAGCCAGTTAAACTTGATTTTAGAATAAAGAATAAATATGGACCAAATACCCCTGAGGCGTACGAATCTCTTATTGAAGATATCATCGCCGGGAATCAATACGCTTTTGTCAGGAATGATTCAATAGAATATTGCTGGCAAGCTCTTGAGCCATGGTTAAAAAAGAAAATTTCTATTCACAGATACAAAAAAGGCAGCAAAGAACCTAAAGAGTTAAGTAAATGGAGCGAGAAAAACAAAATTTGGTGGAGATCATGAAAATCGGCTTTATCGGATTGGGGAGAATGGGATTCGGAATGGTTGAAAGGCTTTTGCAGAATAATAATAAGGTGGTTGTTTGGAATCGTTCTCCTGATAAAACAAAAGAGATTGCTAAAAAAGGCGCGATTCCCTCTTATGATTTAGATGAATTTATTTCTAAACTGGACAAACAAAAGATTATCTGGCTCATGCTGCCTGCAGGCAAGACAACTAATGACATGATAAATCTGCTTTTGAAAAAATTGAAAAGAGGAGACATTCTTATAGACGGGGCAAACGACTTTTATAAAAATGCAGAAAAACACGACAAGATGTGTAGAGCAAAAGGGATTCATTTTTTTGATATTGGCGTTAGTGGTGGAACTCATGGCTTAAAAAACGGATACACTCTGATGATTGGCGGGGAGAAGAAGGTTTTTGGTAAAATAAAACCTTTCTGCAAGAGTCTTGCACCAAAAAATGGCTACGGATATTTTGGAAAAGCGGGGAACGGACATTTTGTTAAAAGTGTTCATAATATTATAGAGTATGTTTATTTGCAAGGCATTGCGGAGGGAGTTGAATTGCTTGATAAAAAGAAAATCGACTTAAAGAAAGCTTTTGAGGTTTGGAAACCAGCAAGCGTAGTGAAGTCCTGGCTTGTTGACCTGACTGAAATAGCTCTGAAAAGACCTGATTTTGATAAAATAAGTTCAGATATTTCTAGCGTGACTCTTAAGGAACTTAATGACACTAAGAAATCTGTTAAGGGATTTGCTCCGGCTTTTGATGTCGCAACAAAGATAAGAAAAGACTCGTCAAATAAGAAAGATAAAAATTTTCTTTTGGGCAAAAAGACTATCGCTGCTATAAGGAGAGAATTTGGTGGCCATGCGGTCACAAAGAAATAAGATGGAGAAAGAAAATATTTCTAAGAGAATAAATCTTTGCTTTAAGCCGAATGACGTTCGTTGTGTTGCAGGAGTTGAATTAGATGAGGAAATTGTTTACAGAACAGCAAAGGCTTTTGTCGTTTTACTAAAAACTAAAGAAATAATTTTAGGACACGATATGCGAACATCATCCCATAAGCTGAAAAAAGCATTCATTAAAGGAGCACTTGAGCAGGGAGCGAGCGTGATTTACATCGGAGAGATTGATTCTCCAGGCTTATATTTTGCTTCCGGTTTTTTCAAGAAGCCAGCGGCTATGATAACCGCTTCGCATAATCCTGCGAAGTATAATGGGATTAAACTAGTTGGAAAAAGAGCCGTTCCAATAGGGGAAGAATCCGGACTGCTAAAGATTCGCTTTCTTGTTGAAAAGAATAGGTTTCCCAATGTTAAGACTAGAGGGGAAATCATAAGGAAGGGGATATTTACTGAATATAGGAAACATGCTATGTCTTTTATAAATTCAAGTGAGATAAATAACTTAAAGGTTGTGATTGACGGGGGCAACGGTATGGCTGGAAAAATAGTTCCGGAAATATACAAAAACCTCAAGATAAGAATAATCCCTCTTGATTTTAAATTGGATGGGAATTTTCCAAATCATGAAGCAAATCCTGCAAAGCCAGAGAACATCAAAGATTTAAGAAAGAAGGTGGTGGAGACAAAAGCTGATTTCGGAATAGCCTTTGATGGAGACATGGACAGAGTTTTCTTTGTAGATGAAAAAGGAAAAGCCATTTCAGCGTCGGTTATCGCTGCGCTAATTATTAAAAATTATTGCCTAAAAAATAAAGGGAAAATAGTTTACAATGTTCCGATGTCAAAAATCGTGCCCGAAATAGTGAAAAAATATGCTGGTGTTCCGATAAAAGAGAAAGTAGGACATTCCTTTATCAAAGCAAGAATGAAAAAAGAAAAGGCTGTTTTTGGATGCGAACACTCTGCGCATTATTATTACAAGGATAACTTTTATGCGGACTCTGGCACTATAACTTCTTTGAAAATTCTTGAAATTGTCTCGTTAGAAAAAAGGAACGGAAGAAATTTCTCCGATATTGTAAACGAATTCCAGGTTTACTCACAGACTTCTGAGATCAATGTTGAAGTTGGGAATAAAACTGATGTATTAAAGAAGATTGAGAAGTATTACAAAAAACCAGCAATTAAGATAAATAAATTAGATGGGTTGACAATTGATTTTAAAGATTGGTGGTTTAATGTTCGCGCTTCAAACACGGAGCCTTTGTTGCGAATAAATGCTGAAGCAAAGGATGAAAAGGCATTAAAAGAAAACCTAAACAAACTGATTTGGGAGGTAAAAAAATGAAATATGTGACCTCTTCCCAAATGTCAAGAGCAGATAAATTAGCCGTTAAGGGCTACGGGATTAATATCTTACAGATGATGGAAAATGCCGGAAGGAATTTAGCTGATTTCGTTTTCGGATTAAAACCGAAAAAAGTTATAGTTTTTTTCGGCAAGGGAAACAACGGAGGAGGGGGCTTGGCTGCGGCGCGGCATCTTTTAATTAAAGGAATAAAAACAGAAATAGTTTCTGCCTCAAAAAGGATAAACAAAATACCGATGAAACAATTATTTGTTTTGAGAAAAATGGGAATAAGGGAAAAACAGTACATCAAATTAAAAAAAGGAGATGTTATCATAGATGCTCTTCTTGGACACAATATTCGTGGAAACCCTAAAGGAAAATTTGCAGATATTATTAATTCTATAAATTTCATGAAAAGACAGGGAATAAGAGTTGTTTCTCTTGATTTGCCATCTGGCTTGGATCCTGATTTGGGAAGATTATTCAAACCATGCGTTGAAGCTGATTACACTTTAACCTTAGCCTTGCCAAAGAGGGGACTAAAACTCGCGTCAAAAGAAGTTACAGGAGAAATTTATCTTGCAAATATAGGAATACCTAATGAAGTTTTTAGGGATTTGAAATTAAACGTGGGTGATTATTTTTACAAAGGAGATATTATAGCCGTAACGAAATGAAAGAACTAAGCATAATAATTCCTTCGTATAACGATGAAAAAAATGTTAAATCTCTTGTTAAACAGATATTCAAGAAAAAACTTTCCAATTCAGAGATAGTGATTGTTGAATCCGGGAAAGTAGGTTATAGAAAAGAAATTCTAAAAGAAGTTGTTTTTCTTAAATCTGGCAAGGGCAGGGCTCTTCAGATGAACACTGGAGCGAGAAAAGCTAAAGGAAAGTTGCTGGTTTTCCTTCACGCAGATTCAGACATTTCCGGGATTGATTTCTCGAAGTTTTACAAACTGACTAAGGAAGATGAATTTGGCTGTTTCAGGATAAAATTCAAGAGTAAGAAAAAATATTTCAGATTTGTAGAAATTACATCTAATTTGAGGAAAAAGATATTTGGAATTCCATTTGGGGACCAAGGCCTTATAATTTCCAGAAAATTATTCAACCGAGTCGGGGGATTCTCTGAAGGAGGATTTGAGGATATAGATATGGCCTTGCATTTGATGAATGTTGCAAATATTAAGATAATAAACCAATACATAAAAACTTCTCCGAGAAGGTTTCTAGAGCATGGAATTGTTAAAACTCACTTGATTATGGGTTTGATTTTTCTTTCATATTCTCTTGGTTTGAAGAGGGTGGCGTTTTGGTTTTATGGTATGATAAAATAACACTATATCATCAAATTTTAAAAACATTCGATTGCTTGTTTGATAATGAAAAAACAAAACATACTTATTTGTATTGACAGAGATGGAACTTTAATTTATGATGACAAATATTATTTGGGAAGAACAAACAACTGGAGAAGCAAAATAAAATTCTTGAGAAATGTTGTTCGCGGTTTGAGAGAGGTAAATAAAAGACTGCCGCTCGCGAAAATATATATGATAACAAATCAATCAGGTGTTGCTGTTAAAGACTTCCCGTTCCTGACAGAAAAAAGAGCAAACGAAGTTTGTCAGGCAGTGATAGACATACTTTCAAAAAAAGGCGTGAGGGTTGATGACTATGTTTTATGCCCCCATGTCTCGCTGGAATACGCTGAGAAAAGCGAATTAAAAATTAAGAAAAACTTTATCTGCAATTGTTCCTGCATAAAGCCCTCTCCGGGGATGGTGGCAAAGGCTTTAAGAAAGGAAAAATTCAAAAAAGAAAATACAAGAATCTATGTTATTGGAGACAGAAAAACAGATGTGGAAACTGCACACAATATCTCAGGAATAGGCATTCTTGTTCCGTTCAAAAATGAAAGCAAGGAGGATGTAAAATTATTGAAACATAAGAAAAATAAATTCTTTAAAGACAGAACTCACCTAGCAGAAAATTTCTTGGATGCGGTTAGATATATAATCCGGAAAGAAAAGTAGATCACTTTATTTTCAACAAACTTCTTAATTTTTCTTCGTCAAAGCCAACTATTATCTCCCCATCAACATCTATTACAGGTACGCCCTGCTGTCCAGATTTTTTTATCATTTCTTGAGCAGCTTTTTGGTCTTCACCGACATTCTTATCAGTAAACTTAACTTTATGCTCTTTCATAAATTCTCTTGCTTTGTGGCACCATGGGCACGAATCAGTGCCATATATTATTATTTTCATGATTAAATTAGAAATGTTTTGTTTATAAATTTTAGGGAAACTAAGTTAACTGTGCTTTAGTTTTCGCATTTCTTTTAATTCAATAAAAGATTTCAGCAATGCAGGGATAAACCCTGTTAGAACAAAATTTCCCAAGTCAAGTATGCCATTATATTTTCCAAGACTAATTACTAATGGAGTCTTTTTACTATGATATGACACAAGATTACTTTTATTTTCCAAGGCGATTATATTTTTAACGACAATTTTTGCCTGTCTTTCTGCATTTTGAGCAGTTTTTTCTTCTAATCTGTTAGTGATGTCTCCTGCTACAAAAATATTTTTCTTTCCAATCAGCTGTAAATGTTCGTTGAGAGTAATCTGATTTTTTTCATTTAAACTGTGAGAGAAATTAGATTTTATAAAATCATAATTCGGAGTGATTCCAGTGCAAAGAAAAATCATGTCAGACTTTAATTTATTTCCTTTATCTGTTAAAAAGAAATTCTCTTTCTTCTGCATAGCTCTCTCGCCATAAATTATTTTTACTCCTTTCTTTTTCAAAAAACCCTCTGCATATCTGATAGCTTTTTCATGATTTCTTTCAATTAATTTTTCTTTTGAGTGAATTATCGTTATTTTTTTATCGATGTAGTGTGTGCATATCTCGGCGGCCAATTCAACACCAACCAACCCTCCGCCAATTATAAGAATTTCTCTTGCCTTACACAAATCATTATAACAGTCTCTAAGATGTTCGGCTCTTGTTACTTTGATTATATCTTTCTCTTTGAAAGGAACATTATAACTTGATCCAGAGCAGATAACCAAATAATCAAAATGAATTTTTTTATTATCTTCAAGAGTTACATCATTACTAGTTATCGTTTTAACACACCCAATAATTACTTTTGCTTTTTTGAGATAATGTGTATGTAGTATTTGTATTTTTTTAATATGTTCGGGCTCAACAATTGTCCTCAAGATTCCTGGAGTGAATTCAAAATAATCTTTAGAATCTATTAAAGTGACATTAAATTTATTTTCTAACTCTCTTACAACATGTGAGCCTGCGAAACCTCCACCTATGACAATTACTCTTTTCATACTAAAAAACAAAAAAGAAAATAAATGAAACTTTATTTACTGACAGCCCATGCTCCTGGTCCATCCAAGAAGATGCTTATCAATGCCCCTATTCCAACTAAATGAAACAGCACATTAATCCAACCCATTGGATTTTCTGATGCTCCCGGAAGTGCGACTGTTAAAGTTGCAGCTAACAGAACGATAACCAATGGCCATGTTGTGTATTTAGTCTTCCATCCAGCAATTAATGAAATACCAAAGATTAACTCAGATAACAAAAGTACCCAAGCTAAAAGTGATGGAGCAGGAAAACCTAAACCAGTTAACATTCCAGTTATGCCCGCAGGATCCATAAGTTTCATTATTCCAGGAAGCAGAAACAGCAATCCTGTAATGATTCTTAGAATTGCCAGACCGTATCCTTTACTATTTTCCATTTTTACCTCCTTTCATTGTATTCAAATTTGCTAAATTTTGTATGCTTGAAAAATCTTGATTTTTCATTGATTTTATTTTAAACATAATAAAAAATCTCGAACAATCTATTTAAAGTTTCAGTGAACTCGGTTAACTTCTGGATTAAGAAAAACTTTCTGTTAAGAAAATTAAATAAGAATTCTAAAAGTAAACGAACTCTTTAATAGCTGAACTTTCAATAAAGAAAAAATTTTAGTGCAGCGTTGTGAAGCAGGAATTTTGAGTTAAAGTGAACTTTGGGATGTCGGGAACGCCAATAAATCCTAATAAATAAAGAGGGTTTGCCGATTTTTTGCTTCTTTTTTCTAAAAAGAAGACGGGAGTTTTGTGTTTATAGTTCTTTTAATTTTGTTAAAACTTCTTCAACATTTCCATTATGGACTAAGAAAAAGTTTAGAATTTTCGACTCTTCTCCAATTCCTGAACAATTTTAATGGCAGCTTTGCAGTATCTTCAGTTTAAAATATTCGAGGTCTCTAAATCCATAAGCTCTTCTTTTTATCACACTTATCTTTGTGTTGTATCCTTCAGATGCGGCGTTGGTTAAATTGTATTTGAAGTAATTAACAATCCCATAGAAATATCTTGTTATTACCTTTATTGTTTCTTCAAATTCTTTTATTTGCGCATTCGCAACATTTTCAATCCATCTTTCTAATCTTTCCACGGCCGTCTGCTGATCTTCTTCGCTGAAGATATCAAGTCCTTGTTCTTTCAATAAGTAAGCGGCATATAAGACAGTATTTTGTTTCATCAAGTTTTTCAAACTCTCTTTATCTTCTTCATCTAGTTTTTCCTGCCTTGACAAGATAAGAAATCTTTTATGTTTCATCAATTTTCTCTCTTGTTCATCCGCTTTTGCAAATTCTTTTTTTCTGATTTTATCTACCACTTCATTGATTTTCTTTGCCACATGAAATTTATCAAAGACAATCTCTGCAATCGTATTCTCCCTGATACTCTTGATATAGGGATCCCACATATCAATAACAGCGACGGTAATTTGCACGCTCTTCTCTTTTCCAAGTTATTTGAGATAAAAAATTATCCTGATTAAATATCTCGTCCATAAGTGTTCTTAAGTTATGAACCTCGTTCTCATCAATACTTACAAAAATCACACCATCATCACTTAATAAATCTCTAAGAAGTTTTAATCTAGGATACATCATACAAAGCCATTTATCATGTCTGCATAAATCCTGTGCTTCTCCTCCGACAACTTTTCCTAACCACTTTTTTATCTTAGGAGAATTAACCTTATCATTATAAACCCAATTTTCATTTCCAGTATTATACGGCGGGTCTATGTAAATACATTTTACTTTCCCAATATAGTAAGGCATAAGTGCTTTAAGCCCTTCTAAATTATCTCCTTTGATAATCAAATTTTGAGAGTTTCCAACAGAATGAGCTTTAACTTTTTTCAGCAATCTAAAAGGCACCTCTTTATCGTGATTTACAACTGCTTCTTTTCCAATCCAATTTAATGTAGGCATCTTATACAATCACCACATCTAAAATCTCGTGAGCAACAAAAAGTTTATTTCTTGCTTTTTCACTCGCAGGTTTTAGGATATTTAGTTTAATTAAATTTTGAACCGCTTTTTTTGCAGTAGGATATGTGATGTTTAATTTTTTAGCAACTTGATTTATTTGTATAAAAGGATTTATAAAAAGCAAATCCACCACACTCAATAAATTTATTGCTTGTTTATGATTTTTTGTTTTTTCTTGATATCTCTCTCTAAGTTTTTGAATTTTTATTGTTCTCTCCAATGCATCTTCAGATTGAACTTTTATAGCTTCTAAAAAGAACTTAATCCATTCTTCAAATTTACCTGTTTTGTTTGTATTTAACAAAGTTTCATAGTATTCTCTTCTATGTTTTTCAAAATAATCACTTGCATACAAAAGAGGTTTTGAAATTTTATTTTTCTTGCATAAATAAAGAGTAATTAATGACCTGCCAATCCTCCCATTTCCATCACAAAAAGGATGTATTGTTTCAAATTGATAATGCATTAAAGCACATTTAATTAATAGAGGCATTTCATCGCATTTATTTAGATATTCTATTAACTCATTAATTAATCTCTCAACTTCTTCTTGAGGAGGTGGGACAAAAGTTGCATCTTGAATTTTTGTATTTTTTGGGCCAATCCAATTTTGAACAGGCCTAAAATTTCCGGGTAAAAGTTCGTTGCCCCTAACACCTTTCATTAAAAGTTTATGCATCTCTTTGATTAGTTCTGTACTTATAGGACTTTTTTGAATTTTCTTTAAAGCGTAATTCATAGATTTAAGGTAATTTCCAACTTCTGTTGCTTCAATATCTTCTTTTCCAATTCCTTTAGCCTCTGTTAAAAAATAATCTGATAGGGAGATTCTTGTCCCTTCAATTCTTGAACTTGAAAGAGCTTCTTTTTTTAAATAGGGAATAACCAATAAATCTGGATTCGGTAAAAGCAATCCTGCTCCAGAAAGTTTACTCAATGTGCTATCTGCTTTAGAAAGTGCTAAAACCACTTGTGGACTATAATTAAATTTTGGAGGAAGTTTTTCTGGAATAAAGGATAAGTATTCTCCATGTTCTTCAGTTTTTCTTTCAACTAACTTTCCAAAGGCTCCTTTAAATTCAGAAGTTTCCATAGTAATTATGACCGAAAAGACTATTTAAAACTATGTTTTCTTATTAAACAAAATAGCAAAATCGTTTAATAATGATTTTTCTTATTAAACGCTAATTTAAAGCCACTTAATACAACTAAACGAAAAGCCATTTATCGTGTCTACACAAATCTTTAGAGTCTATCTTTGCTTTGCTTTCAAACCATTTTTTAATTTTAGGAGAATTGACTTTGTCGCTATATGTCCAACCTTCAAATCCAGTATTATACGGCGGGTCTATGTAAATACATTTTACTTTCCCAATATAGTAAGGCATAAGAGCTTTCAAAGCTTCTAAGTTATCTCCATGAATAATAAGGTTTTGAGAACTCTCGCCAACAGACGCAGACTTTACTTTCTTTAAGAGTCTAAATGGAACGTCTTTGTCATGGTTCGCTACTGCTTCTTTTCCAATCCAATTTAATGTTGGCATCTTAATATTAAAATCATAAGCCAATATAAAAAGTTATCTTTTTAATACCTAAAATATCTCCCTATTATTATAGACAGATTAAGGAAAAATCCAAGATTAATAAAATTTGGGGCTTTGGGAAAGTAGTGAGATTTTTCTTCGTTCAGCTCCCAACTTTTCTTTTTGGAGAAAATTTGGATGGAGCAAAGCGCAATTGCTTATCATTTGTTAGACAATGTTGTGAGTTTTTTCTTTTAGTTAAGCAAAAATCTGCTCTCTGATGCCAGTGGTCAGGTGTTTCGGAATTAACTCGGTTCACTAAAGATATAAAAACTCCATAAGTTATTTTTTAGTATGAAGGAAAAGAGTTATGACTATATAATCTTAGGAGCGGGTGGAGCGGGTCTGGCTTCTGCGATGTATGCGGCCAGGTTAGGATTAAAGACACTTGTTCTTGGAGCATCTCATGGATCAGAGCTTCCTGTTGGCGGAGTTATAACAACAACAAATATCGTTGAAAATTATCCGGGATTCATCAAGTTAACAGGTACAGAGTTAGCAAAGAAGATAGAAGATCACGCAAGAAGTTATGAGTTAGTAACAATAAAAGAAGAAAGGGTTGCAAAGGTTGAAAAGCATGAAAACTGTTTCAAGATAACAACAAACAAATCTGTCTACTCTTCAAAAACAATTCTTTTTGCAACAGGGACAAAGTGGAGAAAACTTGATGTTCCAGGAGCTAAAGAATTTGAGAATAAAGGTTTAGCATTTTGTGCTTTATGCGACGGAGTATTATTCAAAAACAAAGTTGTCGGAGTAGTTGGTGGAAGCGACTCTGCAGTTAAAGATGCTTTGCTTCTATCAGAATATACAAAAAAAGTTTACATTATTTATCGAGGAGAACAAATTCGTCCTGAGCCAATAAATATGGAAAGAGTGAAAGCAAACAAAAAGATAGAAATTATTAATAATACAAACGTTACGGAGATAAAAGGCTCTAAATTTCTTGAGAAAGTTATTCTTGATAAACCTTACAAAGGATCAAAGGAATTAAAATTGGATGGATTATTTATTGCAATAGGGCATATTGTTCTTTCAGACTTAGCAAAAACTCTAGGAGTGAAAACAAACGAAAAAGGAGAAATAATAACAGATAAAACTGCTTTAACAAATATTCCTGGAATTTTTGCGGCAGGGGATGTCGCAGATACTCCTTTCAAACAACTTATAACTGGGGTAGCAGAAGGTTGCATTGGAGCTCATTCAGCTTATGAGTATATAACTCAGAATAGAATAGTCGCTTGTTAGTCTCTTTATATTTTCCCAAATAGTTTCTAGTAACTAAGTTAACATGTTCACTAAGTTCACTAAACGTATATAAACAGTTTTTTATTTAATCCAATATGGAAGAAAAAAACAATCATGGCATTGATGTGGATGTAATAGAAAAACATTTCAGAGAAATCTTGGATAAAGGTCTGAAGGTAGACATCAAAGATCCAAATTTTCTAGACACGCCTTCAAGAGTTGCGAAGGCATACAAAGAAATTTTTGCGGGTCTGAGTCACACCGAAGAAGATATAAAAAATATTTTCAAAACATGTTTTCCGACTAATTATAGTGGGATGGTATTTGAAAAGAACATAACTGTTTTCTCAATGTGCCCACATCATTTTCTTCCCGTTAGATATAATGTTTCTGTTGGGTATATCCCAGAGGGCTGTGGAGTTGGTTTGAGCAAATTAGTCAGAATAATTGAGCTATTAGCAAAAAGACCGGCATTGCAGGAGACTTTCACTCAGGAAATAGTAGAATTAATTGAAAAATATATGCATACTCAAGGAGCAATCTGCATGGTAAGGGGAGAACATTATTGTATGCAAATGCGGGGAGTAAAACAAAAAGATGTTTCAACGACAACAAGTGCAGCTAATGGTATTTTCTTGAATAAACCTGAAATGGAATTAAAATTTTATGAATTAATAAGGAGCAGTTAAGATGTTGGAAAATAAGGTTGCAATTGTTACAGGAGGAAGCGAAGGAATTGGTTTTGGAATAGCTTCAGTTTTAGCTTCTGGGGGAGTATTTGTGTATCTTGTGGCTAGAACTCCAGAGAAATTAGAAAAAGCTAAGGAAAGAATTATCAAACAAGGCGGGAAGGCAGAGATTAGATCTGCCGATATTACAAATATCGAATCGATGAAAGAGATTGTCGAGAACGTTTATAGGGATAATGGTCGTTTAGACATATTTGTTAATAATGCCGGAACATGGAAAGGTCAATCTCTTGACACTCCCTTTACAGATATCTGGAAACTTATAGAATTTGATATGAAAGCCCCTTATGAATTAGCACATTATTTAGCTAACAGATTTAGAAATGAGAAAGAAAATACATTAAGAATATTAACTATTGTTTCTCAAGCCGCGCTTCAAGTTATGGATATTGGCCTCGGCTACGGGCCTGCTAAGATGGGGCTTGTTGCAGGATTATTTCACTTGGAAAACGAATTGAAGCGGGAAAATGTTGATCATGTTAGACTTTATAGATTATATCCAAATACGGTAGCCACAGAAAAAATGATGGGTGCAATTAGATCTAATCAAGTTCAAAATCCTGTTAAATTGGAATCTGTTGTAGATACGGCTGTTGATTTACTTTTAGATAAAACTTCTACAAGAGATGTTAGAGTTGGATATTATCCTGGAAAAGGAATTGTAAGGACATATCTTCCATCAGATCCAGATGATTTTTATCATCAAATAAAAACAAGTGAGGAAGTTGTAGATCCAGATTTCATTCCAGAAGATCTATTAAAATAAGCCTAGGAGAATAAAATGCAATTTACGAGGAAATTTAAATTTGATGCATCCCATACTCTTCCGCGAGAGTTTGGTGAAAAAGAGAATCAAATGCACGGACATACTTATAAGTTTGAAATAACAATTGATGGTCAAGTTGTTAATGGCAAAGCAGTAGACCTTAATAAATTTAAGAAGATAGTTCAGGAAGAAGTTACAGATAAATTAGATCATAATCATTTAAATGATCGTCTAGAAATTCCAAGTGCTGAAAATATATCCGTTTGGATATGGAATCAATTAAAAGAAAAACTACAAGATATTTATGAGGTAAAATTATTTGAAACAGAAAGCCATTGGGTAACTTATAGAGGAGAAGATGGGAATTAAATCTTTGACTATTGTCGGCGCTTCCAACAATGTGGAGAAATTTGGATATAAAGCTCTGAAAAAAGCACTAGAGAGAGAAATAGAAGTTTATGTCATCAATTCAAACAAAAAAAAAATCCAAGTGAAACTAGGGCATGGAGAGGTAAGAGAGGTTCATCCATTTGAAACAGTAATCTCTGTTCCTAAAGCAACCGATTATATTGCTCTTTATATTCCAAGAAAGACCATTTTAGAAAGAAGTATTTTAGAGCAGATAGCTGAAAAAGGATTCCCAAATGTAATAGTTCCGCCGGATGAAACTTTTAGCGAGGAAAGCATTGCACTTGGTAATGAAATTAGAAATAAACTGAGAAGAATGGGTTACGAAGACAACCATATATTAATTGATGTTTGTTATTTAAGGGGAATTTGAGCTTTCTTAGGTAACTAGGTTTATGGATAACTTATAAGCTTTCTTAAAATATTTTAATGATAAGAAGAAAAATAAAATGACTCTAAAACAAAACATTGATGAAATGCAGAAGAAAAATTTCAAGGGTATGTCTGAAGAAATAATGAGAATTTTTCAGGAAGCAACGGAAAAACTTATTGCTTCTGGTCTTGCTAAAAAAAGTCTAAAAAAAGGAGATAGAATCCCTGAATTTACTCTTCCTACGATTCATGGAAAAGTGGTTTCTTCGAAGATACTTTTGAAAAAAGGTCCGCTCGTGATTAGTTTTACTCGTGGAAGTTGGTGTTCATACTGTAATTTAGAGGTGGCTGCTTTGCAAAAAGTATACTCTGAAATAAAGAATCTTGGAGCCGAATTAATTTCAATCTCTCCAAGCAGGGTCGAAAAATATTCTGAAATGGAAACCAAGCACTTTTTAACATTTAACCTTTTGAGTGATAAAAAAAATAAAGTTGCAAAAAAATTCGGGCTTGTGTTTGAACTGGACGAAAAATTAAGACCTCTTTACAAACAAATGGGAATTGATATTCCGGAACATAATGGAGACAACAGCTTTGAGCTTCCGATTCCTGCAACATATATTGTAAACCGCGAGGGAGAAATTATTTATTCCTATGTGAATCCAGATTATACAAAAAGGGCTGAGCCGTCTGAAATAGTAAGTTTTTTGAAGGACTCTAAACATTAAAATTTTATGTAATCCGAGCTAGTTGAAAAGTTAAAAGAAGCCGTTATAAAAAAACGGATTGGAAAAGGTTCAAGAATTTACCTATTGGACAATAATACTGTCGGAAAAAGATGCTGGAGTGACATTGCCTGACAAAATGGTTTCAACATCGGAAGATTCTTGCATGAAAGAAAAGTTCAAGTTCCTGAAATGTATAAACTGTTGAGAGTTGGAGACATAAGGGAATATCTGGAAGATAACGGAATGAGCAGTTGGTTTATCATCATGCAAATAATTCATGGAACACCAATAAGAGGGTTATCTTCTGCTCTAAAATAAGAAGTGTTGCAACAGCACAGAAGGGAAATAACCAAGGTGTTGGATTTGGGGATTTTCCCATTTGATTCTTTTCAAGGTTATGAAACCTGCCTTCCACCAAATACCATATTTGACAGTTCAGAGTGAAAACTTTATCTTGTTGACTTTAAGTTTTGACATCCCGGAACGAGGGAAGAAATAGAAGAATGCAGAATAGACTTGGATAGGTTTTATCGGGGATGCGTTTGGAAATAAAATCAATTTCTAATTCTTTACGGGGAACCTTCCTCTAAAAGCAAATTCTTTAACATGTTTTCTCTCATTTGGCTTCTCTGATTTTTGCATTCTTTCGTGTAAATCCTCAACATCCCCTTGTGTTCCTACAGCAAGCATTGCTTCAACATTGTAATCATCTGGAACGTTTAAGATTTTTCTTGCTTTCTCATAATCAAAACCAGCCATGCCATGAGCAATAAAGTTTTTCATTCGTGTTTGCAAAGCGAAAGACATCCATGCAGAACCAGTGTCAAAACTATGCGTAACATTCGGTTTATTCTCATCGTTTGTTTTTTTAGAGAGAACAGCTATTAATGCTCCGGCGTCTTTTGTCCACATTTGAT
>Ga0210057_1005458_pt1 | contig 16337 bp, 15 predicted proteins | sample CryGeyCG2114_010_2_FD_183968 | JGI IMG/M metagenome (GOLD analysis project Ga0210057, IMG submission 183968) | Groundwater microbial communities from aquifer - Crystal Geyser CG10_big_fil_rev_8/21/14_0.10 (SPAdes) (version 2) | ecosystem: Environmental > Aquatic > Deep subsurface > Groundwater ...
CCATCGCGTTGCGCTTCAGCTCACGGCCGATGCTCGTGTGGGAACAGCCCAGCTCGTTGGCAATAGCCCTGTTGCTGTAGCCCTTCTTCTTCAGAAGGCTGATTTCCAGCCGTTCGGCTGCTGTGAAATGATGATGTGCCATAGGAATGAGGATGGTAGTTCCTCATCCCAAGTGGTGCATTTCAAAGTTCAGCGGGGGGAACCACACTATTCAGAGCACTGCACACGCATGGACGGCAGTCCACTGAACTTCACGGAGTTCAATCCACATCTGTTCCAGACCAGATGGCAAGACGCGATACAGCAGCCACATGCGGCACTGAGTTGCTATGAAGCAATGAACCAACTGCTGCACAGCCTCACTCTGTACAGTCCTGACCTCGCACGTCCTGAATACGTGCAGTCGGCGTTTGGGCCACAGCATGTGCTGTAAGAGAAAGGATTCTTACCCGATCTGGGCTCGAGGGGGGCGGCGTGTTACGCACGCCCCTCCTCATTCACTATTGTACCCATCTCTCTCCATGAATACCACGGAGAAACTACTCACAGGCCTTGTCAATATCGGAGAACGACAGTTCTCTGGAGAAAAAGATGCAACAGAACTCCTCAAAAACTCACTGCAACGTGAAGGGGTTCCTGTATATGTTCAGGAATTTCCCCTGAAACTCCCCCAAGAGAAATCCGCAGTCTTGCTTCTCGACGGCAAACAACAAGAATGCCGTGCAACGAGTTTTGTGTCCGGAAGCATCGACAACAAAGAATGTATAATCAGTTCCGCGCTGCCTATGGCGGAAAGCCCGGATCTACCAAACATCAATTTTAACCCATACTGCAGAGCAATTTCCCGTGGCAATCACTACTGGAATCCCGCAGTTGCGGTATCACATGACGTACTGCAACGTATCCTCACCGCATCATCCGTACACGCAAAGATCGATATCGAATGCGTAGAGGATACAGCCCACAACCTTCTCGTGGGAAACACAGATGACCCCAATTGTATCGTCTTCACACACTACGACAGTATAGGACCAGGTGCGTTCGATAACGCCAGCGGCACCGTTGCCTGCGTTGACGCAGTTGTACAACGCCGGCACACGCTCGATACGACGCTCTTCGTTCTGTCCGGCGCAGAAGAGCTCTCCACGAAAAAACCGTACTACTGGGGTGAAGGTTATCGGCAATTCCAAAGAGAGTATGCCGCACAGATGAAACATGCTCAGCAGATCTTGGTTGTCGATTCTGTGGGTGCAGGTCCACTGCAATGGATCCAAGATCCCCGCGTTCTCCGCCGTGCATTCCCCATCAACGATGCAGAAGCACTCTTACCAAAAATTCAACTCCTCTGCACAGACCTTTTATCACTCATGCCGGTGTATCACAGCGAACTCGATACTGTAAACTGTGTCGAACTGAGAAAAATTGCAGAAGCTTCGGAAAAGCTGCTACTTCTTTTGTAGAATGCTCACCATCTCAATGTGCGCCGTGTGCGGAAACATGTCGACGGGCTGCACGGTACGCAGTTCATACCCCGCTTTTAGGAACTCACCAAGATCACGGGAAAACGTTGCCGCATTGCATGATACGTAGACGATACGACTGGGGGCGTGGGCCACCAATGCTTCCCGCGCCTGCGGATGGAGTCCTGCACGCGGCGGGTCAACAACAATGACATCGAATGCATATTTCCCTCCGGGCTTCAGTTGGTCCTGCAGAAGTTTTTCCACTCGTCCTTTGTAGAAACTGATATTCCCAATGCGGTTCTTGCCGCTGCTCTTGAGTGCATCCTCAACTGCAGATGGGTGGCTCTCAACGCCTACTACTTTCTGACAGAACCGTGCGAGATACTGTCCAATCGTGCCCATACCACAATAGGCATCCAGAACGGTCTCACGTTGTGTAAGATCCGCTCCCTGCTGAATTGCCTGATAGAGTTTTTCGGTTGCAAGTGTATTTGTCTGAAAGAAGGAAAAAGGAGAAATTTCGAACGTGAGATCAAACAGTCGTTCTCTGATAAACGGCTGTCCTACGAGCGTATGAATACGCGGAGACTCCGGCTTATCGTTCATTCCCATGTGTTCCACGACGAGCAAGGACTTGAGTCCCGGACGACCACCAAAACGCAGGAAATGTTGAAACAGTGGTTCGATTTCCTTTTTTCGCCCATTCACCACAAAACAAATCATCTGTTCCTCTGTGTGAACACCACGGCGCAGGAGCAGCATGCGAAGCAGCCCCTTATGTATCTTCGGATTGTAGACAGGCAACTTTGTGTCTTGCATGAAACGGCGCACATCAGCAAGTAAAGTTCCTATTTGTTCATCGTAGAGGTGACACTCTGTGATCGGCAGGATCGTTGCCCACTGGCCGAGTTTATGAAAACCAATCGAAGGGTTCTCGTCAAAGTAGATGCGCTTTCCGTTTTGTTCTTCTGCGCGCATGGTTTCATAGCCGAAGGAAAGTTCCAGTTTATTGCGATAGTGAAATACCTGAGGGCTTGGGATGATCTTCAACACACGACCGGGAAGAGTTTTACGCACTGCGTCATCGGCGGGCGTGAGATGCTCGAGCGTCTCACGAACAATATCTTCCTTGTATTCCAATTGTTTGTTATACGTCAGGTTCTGCCATACGCAACCACCGCATTCATGAAAATGGGCGCAACGCGGCATAATTTCGTCTTTGGACTTCGAAAGTAACTTTTCTTTGCGCGCTTCAGCGTAGTTTGGCTTCACTTTCGTCACCACAACTTCAACACGCTGACCGGGGATCGTGTCTTTTATGAAAAGTGGAAAATTTTCTATATAACCAAGCCCAGAACCACCATAAGTGACTTTCTCAATAGAAACCGTCACCCGCTGACCTGGGTGTACAGGAGAGTCAACAATACTTGACATTTCTCATGAAATAAAGAATAATAACAAACTTTTATGCGTATAGGAAGACCAACAGAGCGTATTGATTTTACGCTGTGGGCAGTAATGTGCATCCTCACCTTGATGGGAATAACCACACTCCTTCTACGAGGCAGTCTACTCAATGATGCCAAGAATGCAAGCCCAGTTAGACACTTTGCTGAGCAGGAGGTCGCAACATCACATAACGACCTTCATCTGCAGGCAGATATCTCATCTGTACACGAAGGTATCCTGCGTACTGCTCTGAGCATTGTGCCGGAGCACTGTGTGACCAGCCTGAATCACCTGCATGTGCGATACGACAATCCTAAGCGACGCGGGCTCGCTGGAGCAACCACCATCATTCTCGATGGAAATCAGCCTGACCAGGAATTCCGTGCACTGTTTTTTCATGAATTTGGACACGTTGCGGATCTGGGGTGCATAGAAGGCACTGATGATCACCCCATGAGCATCTTCAAAGATGGAAACATGAAGATGTATGCCAATGATGCAAGTATCGCTTTCTATGAGATTTCCTGGGAAGACGAATTCACTAAAACACAGGGTGCTCATCCAGAAGATTTTGTTTCCGGATACGCACAGACGGACGCATTCGAAGATTTCGCCGAGACATTTGCCTACTTCATTCTCCAACAGGAACGGTTTAAAGAACGTGCACGAGAAAATAGCGCTCTTCAGAAGAAGTACAGTTGGATGCGCCGCCATCTCTTCGAATCAAGTCCACAGGTTGCTCAAGGCCTTTCTACGGAGCGGGATGGTATCCCCTGGGACACCACAAAGCTGCCGTACATCTGGAATCCGGCAATTCTAGCGCAGCATAAGAAATAAAACTACACTTATCCCATGCGACACGGGCATTTGATCATTCTCTGGCTCCTCACAGACATGATCCTTTTCATCGGACTCTTCGTCCTCGCCTACTTCCTGCGAGTCGGTTTTATCTTCTCCACAGACTTTCCGTTTGATCGCTTTCTCACGACCACGCTTCTCATTACGCCACTATGGCTGAGCGCGCTCATTTCCACAAGAACGTTTGCACTCATGCGCAGACAGACATCCATAAGGAATGGCCTGCACATTGCCTTCTGTGCTGTCATTGGAACAGCACTGTTCGCTCTGACCTACTACTTCCTCCACGGAGCATTCTTCAGTCGTCTGCTGCTCGTACAAGCACTTTTACTCACATGGGGCATCATTTGGATGTGGCACATGCTCTTCTCTCACGTACTACACTACGTCCTTCGAAAGACAAACACATTTCCAGTACTCGTTGTTGGAGTCACACGTGAATCCATGCGGCTTATTGACCTCTTGCAGAAGAAAAAGAGTCCCCTCAAACCTGTGGCCATCTTGGATGGACGTGGAGTGAAAGAACGGGATATCCACGGCGTCCCTGTAAAAGGCAAACTCAATAAACTTGAAGATGTTCTTCAGGAAGATCACATCACACACCTTATTCAATGCAGTGACCTGGAACAGACAATCAACCTCTTAAGCGCCTGCCGCAACAAAGGAATCACCTATATGAACCTCCCTTCTCTCCTCGGCATCGTCGAACGTGATGAACGCGTTGATCGGCTGGAAGGACAGCCTGTGACTATTGTGAGTCCGAAGGACAAGTGGTGGAAATGGCCGTTCCAGTAAACCATGCAGTACCTCATTCTTGCCGGCGGGTTTGCCACTCGCCTCTGGCCTCTGACCGAAAAGCGCGCAAAACCGCTTCTCCCACTCGCAGGAAAACCTGTCATCACGCATATCGTAGAAAAGCTTCCTCAAGATGCAAACATCCATGTGCTCACAAATGCAGCGTATACAGAGAGTTTTCGGCAGTGGCGCCTATTTCTTCCGAAACGGGATATTACCATCCATACCGAACACACACGGAGTGACGATGAAAAGCTGGGTGCGCTTGGTGCAGTGGCACAATGGATAACTGCAAAAACCATACTGGAAGATCTGGTTCTTCTTACAGGAGATAACTATTACGGGTTTGCCATGAAGGATTTTCTACAGCAGTACGAACAAGGGGTACCGCTCCTTGCCGCATACGATATCGGCAACACGGAAGCCGCAAAACAGTTTGGCACCGTCCTGCTCAAAGCAGACCAGAAAACCATTGCAGCATTCGAAGAGAAACCAACAGAACCCAAAACTACACTCATCTCTACAGGATGCTCTATCGTTCCAAAAGCATACCTTTCAGAACTCACGGCATTCGCCGCAGAGAAACCCGACAACATCGGCGGTCTCTTCACACACTTCGTTGAGAAAGATATTCCCATTCACTGCTTCCGTTTCACAGAACCATGGTTCGATATTGGGTCATTCAGTGCCTACCTCAATGCCACAAAAATGCTTGTAGGAGACACCACAAAAATAGCAGATACCGCTTTGGTCTCTGATGCAGAATGTGAACATACCGTGGTTGTGGGAGAACGCACACGTGTACGGCAGTCAGCGTGTGACAATGTGGTCATCTTCGATAACTGCACCATCGAAAGTTGCGTACTTCGCGACTGCGTTATCGACAATAACTGCACTCTACGCGGCATCGATCTCACCGGAAAAATGCTCCGGGAGGGAACAGAACTCATCGCACCTTCTTAAAACACATGCAATAGAATATTAAAAAGTGTATTCCTTGACGATTTGTCAACTCATCGCGCGATTGCCATATCACCCCCTCTCACCTACACTCAAATCCTATGAAAAAACCGCTCGTTTCTCTTTTTGCCATAAGCCTTCTTCTGACAGGGTGCATGCAAACTGTGACATATGATGTTGAGTTTCACGCTATTAGTAAAGACCGGGAAGGTCAACTGTTGCTCGCAAGCTTACGCGTCATAGAACGTCGCCTAGAAAGCCTCGGAAGTGACCAACTGCTTTCGCAAGATATCAGTACTCAGAGTGACAATGTTTCCATCACACTCTCCATTCGAGATAAAGCGGCGGCAGTACTGCTCACAGAAGAGTTAACAAAACCATTCACGCTCGATGTGATGATTGAGACAAACGAGGACGAAGAGCCGGATGTGGACATCGACGGACATGGAACTTTTCGAAAAACAGATATCACAGCAGAGCACCTTCTCTGGATCGAGGCACAAGAAGACGTCGGCACTGGGCAGCAGAGCAAGGGGCGTATCTTCCTTTTCTTCACAGAAGAAGGAAGGGAGCGCATGATTGCCCTCTTTAAAGGAAATAAAGGTAAATCCATCGGACTCTTTGTAAAAGGACGTCTCGTAAGCAAGCTCCGCATCGACACCGAGACTATTAGTGATAACATCGTGATCGAAAACATTCCTTCCTACGAAATTGCAAAAATTTTTGCGGACGATGTGAATGTTGGACTGCACATGATATTTACTCAACAGTAGTTCATGCTCCGAAACACGCGCACCAATGTCATCTCTGTCGCACTCCTCCTGGGAGTTGCACTGTTCATTGCTCTCCCGTTGGAATGGAAGCAGTGGACGCCTGAGTTCGTACAAAATGCAAAATTGCATCTTGGCCTTGACCTTGCCGGAGGAACACAGTTGGACTTTCGTATTTCAGAAGAAGAAATTGACGAGCAACTGAAAAACGTTCAATTGAAAATTGCAGCAATGGAGGCGCAGGGGGGAAACGGTGAGGAACTGTACAATCTCCGCACGCAGCAGCAAATTCTGCTCGAACAGAAACGCAATCTCATCGAAGCTATCCGAACAGTACTCGAACGCCGCATGAATGCACTTGGCGTCAGTGAAGCGAGCATAACGCCATCCTACGTAGGAAACGAAAAACACCTGCTCGCTGAATGTCCGGGCATCATCGATCCCGACACCTGCATCGATACTGTCGGCAAAACTATTCAGCTGGAATTCAAGGAAGAACACACCGAATCGACAGAAGCGTTTGAAGCTGAGGTACATACGCGCATCGCGAATGCGGAAAAACGTCTGAATGAAAGTGGAGAAACGCTCGCTGTTATTGGACAAGATCTGGGAGACGAACTCGGCATTTTCTACCAGGAAGAACGTGCATTCTTTAAAAACGAACTGGCGGACAGTCTCCAGCCAATGTGGACGAGAACTCCCGCTTCCGGCGTTCGTCGCATTGAGGGATTTGTGGTTGGGGAAAATCGCAAAGCAGATGGAGAACTCTTCCAAGAAAACATTCCGGGAATCTTCCTCGCAGAGGTTATGCGCGCACGCACGCAGACAGGACGGTTGGTTAACGATGCTCCTACGGCATTTACCATTCTTAGTAACCGTGAGCCAAACACACAGTACCGTGAGCGTCACGATGTTCCTGTAAACGAGGATCTCCACACCGCCGTCTCCGCAACACTGCGCAGTATGCAACCAGGAGAATTGCATGTGGCAAAAACCGATAACGGAACTGCGCATCTCCTTTTCCTTCGTCAATTTATTCCTGCGCAAGACGCGGCAAATATCAGCCACATTCTCGTTGCCTATACGGATGCTCTCAATGCCAAAGCCGGAGTAACCCGCACGAAGGAAGAGGCTTTCGACAAAATACAAAGGCTCAAACAGGAACTTGCGGAAGGCGCGGATTTTGCAACTCTTGCGCGACGCGAATCCGACGGGCCATCGCGTGCTCAAGGAGGAAATCTAGGGCGCATCACACGCAACGAACTTGTTCGTACATTTGCCAATGTGGCGTTCAGTCTACCGTCAGGTGCAATGAGCGATATCGTCGAAACGCCATTCGGTTTCCATATCATCAAAGCAAATGCCCCTATTGAGGCCACGGATGAAGTGGTGAGTTACGATGAACTGATCGTGCGAGGTGAAGATGCCGAAGATCGCGCCAATGGCTTCATTGCACAAATGCAAGCAGGAGACATCACGCAACTGGAGGAACAGATCCGTTTGCAGTACGTCTTCTTCTCTCTTGTTCCGACAGGGTGGAAAGACACCGCACTCGACGGGAAACATTTCCGCACGGCTTCGGTGACAGTGGATCCCACAACGAACATCCCGGTGGTGGAAATCCAGTTTGACAGTGAAGGAGCAGAGCTTTTCCAGGAGCTTACGAGAAATAACATCGGAAGAAGTATCGCAATCTTCGTTGGAGGACAACTCATCTCTGCCCCCGTCGTACAGGAAGAGATTGCCGGAGGCACAGCTATTATCACGGGAAGCAACAACTTTGAAGAAGCGCGTACTCTCGCACGCGATTTGAACACCGGTGCCATTCCTGCACCAATCCACCTCACCGGTATTCACACCGTCGAAGCAACACTGGGTGCAGAAGCGCTCCGTGCAGCAATGGTAGCAGGACTTATTGGCTTCTGTATCCTTGCACTCTACATGCTTCTTGTCTATCGACTCCTTGGTGCTGTCGCAATAGCAGCACTGAGCTGTTACATTATTCTCTTGTTTGCGATCATAAAACTCCCGCTCTTCCTGTTCTCCAGCCAGAACATCGTGCTCACGCTGGCAGGCATCGCAGGCATCATTCTCAGTATCGGAATGGCTGTGGATGCGAATGTCTTGATCTTTGAACGACTGAAAGAAGAACTCAGAAAAGGTAAGTTTCTCTCGACCGCAATTGAGATCAGCTTCAAGAAATCGTGGACGGCTATTTGGGACAGTAACTTCACAACGCTCCTTACCTGTCTGATCCTCTTTTTCATCGGTACTTCCATCATTCGCGGTTTCGCAATCACACTGGGCCTTGGCATCCTGCTCTCGCTCTTTACCGCAGTGACCATCACGCGCTGGATTCTGCGCTGGACTGTCAATGCCTTTCCTTCAATCCATGACCATCCGCACCGCTACTTCGGCATCAAGCAGTCTTGAGACGCACAAACGCCATGTTGTTTCTGCACAGGAGTTACAGACCCTTTGCGAAGAACTCGCGGAGCGCCTGCATCAGTGGATGCCACTCAATCAAATAATTCGCATTCACGGCATTCCAAAAAGCGGCTCCATCGTTGCAGCACATCTCCAAAGCGCAGACCCTCGCTTGATCGTCGTATACGACCCAAAAGAAGCCGACTGTTTTGTAGACGACATCGTCGATACGGGCAGAACACAGCAACTGTACTTCGACCGCTACCAGAAGAAGACCTACGCACTCTTCGGGAAAGGCGCTGCACAGAATTGCATTCGTAATGTTCCACCGACACAATGGGTGGAATTTCCTTGGGAAAGCCAGGAACAAACCAATAAAGAACACCAGGATTTTGTCGTACGCCTTTTGGAAGAGCTGGGAGAAGATGCGTCACGTCCTGCATTGCTGGATACCCCCGCACGCTTCTTGAAGGCCTGGCGGGAAATGACACGGGGGTACACGATGGATGTCAAACTCAAAGCAATGGAAATAGAGGAATCTCTCTTTCCCACAGACACGCACGGGATGATCGTCGTCCGTGATATTGAATTTCATTCACTCTGCGAACACCACCTCCTCCCCTTTGTCGGTAAAGTCCATGTGGGATACCTTCCATATAAGCACACAATCGGACACAGTAAAATTCCGCGCATTGTGGAAATGTACGCCAGTCGATTACAAGTGCAAGAACGCCTCGGTCAGCAGATTTGTGACGCCATTGCCGACGTTGTCCAACCAAAAGGGATTGGCGTTCTCATCGAGGGATCGCACTTCTGCATGCTCATGCGCGGCGTCAAAAAAGAGCATACCACTATCACCACAAGTCATCTGAAAGGCGTCTTCGCGGAAGACGCGAGAACACGGCAGGAGTTTTTGCAGTTGGTTCGGAATTGAATGTATCCATCCTTCGATACGATTTCTTTTTCTGTGTCATGCTGAGTGATTTTGCGCTAGCAAAATCGTATCGAAGCATCACAGAAAAAGAAATCACTCAGGATGACATACTCAATTTCTTTCAACACTCCCCTCCAGCTGTTCCCGCGTCACAGCCATCTGCGCATAAATCTGCGCCATGATGGCCTGGGGGTTTTCTTCCGTATTCAGTTCCGCCACCTGTTTCTCCACCTCCTCCATATCCGCTTTTCCTTCTTCCAGAAGAACAACCCAGTTCTTCACCTGCACAGAAACCACTCCCCGAGAAACCGTATACCCTGTTTCTTGTGATTGCTTTTGCAAATTTGCAAAGTCCAGCTTGTGGTTGCGCAGATCTTCTTCCCAGATGTCACTCTGCAATCCTTCTATGTCTCCTGTCTGCGTCATCACCGCATCTAAGCGACTACGGTGTGCACTGAGATCTTCAAACAGACGAGCTCCTTCGCCGTAGATGGCATCCGGACGATCATCCCGCACACCGAAACGCGCTTCAGTATGCTTCTCCGTATCTCCTTCGAGCATCACCGTTGTATCAGTCACTTTCTTGTTTCCTACAATCAACACGACGTCCTCCCGTGCCGTTTTCAATTCTACCTGGTTCGTGTGGCGACGTTCGTGCATACAGACCTCCTGTAACTTCTCCAGAGAATCATGCAGAAGCAGGTCCGCACTCAGCTGGATCTGATGGACGGAGCCGCCAACAGGCGCCATGCCCAGCACACCTCCAGGCAAATTTGACACCTGCACGCTTCCGTACTCGCAGCAAAGAGCAGATACAATTCCCAGGCGCTCTTGGAGCATTGTGACACCTCGGTCATCTCCTGCTTCACTTGCCTCTACGATCTGCCGCTCTATGTTTGCCACAGCATCCCCCACGGTTCTTGCACCCAAAACCGCAAGCTCCAATCTCTGTTCACCAGTGAGAATGTTGGCCTGAAGATCTGTTTCTATGCGGGAGAATGTATCCAGCTGCATCATACCTGCAGTGTAATCACGTTTTTCTTTATGCCTACTACCTAAGTAGGGAGAAGAAATAGTACCAGTTTTTTTTGGCTTCGTAAAGAGGAAAACACGAATATCAGGACATGTATGGAGACGCTCTATAGAACGTCTCTACAAACGATCATACATGAGATACGTAAATGCATATTCATGTTTCTCATCCTTCCCATGCTCTTCTCTCATCACCTCTTTCCACTCGTTCCCATCCACCTCTGGAAAATATGTATCCCCATCGATATCCGCGTGGACACGCGTGAGATAGATACGGTCGGCAATAGGCAAAGCCAAATGGTAGATATCCCCGCCACCAATGACAAAGACTTCATCAGGATCATCCTGCTCTGCAATCAGCAAAGCTTCTTCCAGTGAACTGACCGTGTCACACCCCAGTAGTGAACGTGCTTTGTCACGCGTAATGACAATATTGCGACGATCAGGCATGGGACGGATGTTTTCCGGCAGTGATTCGTACGTCTTGCGCCCCATGATGACCGGCTTGCCTTTGGTTGCATCCCGAAAGTACTTGCGATCATCCGGCAGATCCCACGGCAGATGCCCGGACTTCCCAATCACATTATTCTCGGAAGCCGCAGCAATGAGGGAGACTTTCATACGGCAACGGGGGCTTTAATACTCGGATGCGGATCGTAGTTGAGTACAAAAATATCTTCATACCGAAAATCGAACAAGTTCTTCACATTCTCATTCAGCATTAGTTGCGGACAAGGTCGCGGCTCGCGACTAAGCTGCTCTTTCGCCTGCTGTACGTGATTGCGGTACAAGTGCACATCACCGAATGTATGAACGAACTCCCCCGGGGCATAACCACAGACATGCGCCAACATGTGCGTGAGAAGCGCATAACTCGCAATATTGAACGGCACGCCGAGGAAGTAGTCCGCACTTCGTTGATAGAGTTGGCAGGAAAGTGCACGTCGTCCCTCCATATTGGGAGCAGACACGTAAAACTGGAACAGGCAGTGACACGGCGGCAGCTTCATCTTGGGTACGTCCGCCACGTTCCATGCGACAACTACGTGACGACGGGAATCCGGATTATTCTTGAGACTATCCAGTACTTGCGTGATTTGATCCGTCACCGTGCCATCAGCTCCCTCCCATGCGCGCCACTGCTTGCCATAGACCGGACCAAGATTCCCCTGTGCATCCGCCCACTCATCCCAAATACCAACCTTATTGTCTTGTAAATATTTGATATTCGTATCCCCTGCCAGAAACCAGAGGAGTTCATGCACGATCGCCCGTGTGTAGAGTTTTTTTGTGGTGAGTAACGGAAATCCGTCCTGTAAATCGAATCTCAATTGCTGTCCAAAAAGCGACCACGTTCCCACTCCCGTCCGGTCTTCCTTCTCTTGCCCTTCATCCACAATTTTCCGGAGGAGATCGAGGTACTGACGCATGAAAAAAGTGTACCAGAAAAATGTGGACATGACGAAACCCCGAGCAAGTGCTCGGGGCCTCAAGGTCTCCTTACCACGTTGAGTATCGAATGTAGATCAGGATGCTGGATGCAGCTGTCATCACCAGCATCATGAACGTTGTGATAATGAACACACAGTTATCCTTCCCCGCCATCTCCTTCCACTTTTTGCTAGTAACGAAAAGATTCGCCGCCGCAAACAGGATAAGAAGAATCGGGTACGGGGCAGGATGGAACGGCGTGCCGAATCCGCGCACGTACTTCGTCTGATAACCGAACGCAGCCGCCAGTTGCTCAGCTTGCTTTGGACTGGTAGCCACTGAATCGGTCACGGCTCGGCCAACGACCGGAAGCATGACCACGAGTGCTGCCACAGCCAGAACGATCAGAGCGATACTCACAACTCTCAAAACCTTCAACAACGTCTCATCTCCTTTGCACTCTTTTTAGGTGCACTGAGTCGCAGGCAAACGTCGTACCCGCATGTGTAAAGACCTTTAAATATTTATACAACTTTATATTGACTTTGTCAACATTTTGTGTATAGTATCGAGCTATTGGATCCTTGGAAATCACAGAACAAGAACAAAACGAGGAAAAAGAATGTTCGAAGCACTCAAGAACCTGCCCCAGATCGTCCTCTTCGCCCTACTCCTGTCGCCCGCGATCGTCGCGGGCCTGATCGCCTGTTGGCGGTACAGGAAGCCCGCCGGACTCGGCAGCTTCTGGGACGGTCGACCATCGCGTGCGGAGCATGCATTCAAGTGGTTCGCCCGAGGTCTGTTCGCCACTGTCGCGGTGATGATCGTCCTGCTCATCGCCAAGTTCATCGGAGGGTTCATTCCCTTCGAGTTGAACCAGCACATGACAGAACTCGACCGCGTCGCGCAGGCACAGGGCATCGAGATCCACCACAACGGCAAGAGCTATGAAGTGGGATTGCTCCCTCCCGAACTCCTGCCAGATCACTGCCGGCAAGACTGGGAGCGAGTGTGGGGCAAGTCAGTCATTGCGTGGGCCCTGAGAGTTCAGTCGGATGACCCGAATCATACGAAGGCATTCCTCGTCTTCGCAGACGGTGGCTACATCAGCCATCGCTTCCTGCGGATGCCCGGGCACAAGCCTGCACCACACTACGAGATCTACTACCGCACGAGCAAAAATTCGGTCTACATGGATGAAAAGGCCGAGAAGTGGGTGGAAGACCTCACCAGTCGTCTCAAGAAGGAGGAGCACAAACCGTTCCTGGCACAGATGGAGGAAAACCTTCAGAAGGCCAAGGAAATCGGCGAAAAGCGCGCCGAATGGCAGCGCAAGTACCGTCAAAAAGTCCGCGAGCTGGAACGCAAAAACAAGTAGCTCGCAAAACACCCCGGAGGGATCCCAACACAAGGATCCAATGTAACCCCCTCCGGGGTTTTCGCATGCAGAAAATTGTGTCACCCTTCGACGAGCTCAGGGTGACACAGGGAGCGGGTGACACAAAGGAGGAGAGATTACCCGCCATAATACTTCACGGTCCCATCCGGCCACCAGTTCGGGGATGTGTAGAACATGGCGGCGCAGATCAGAAACCATATGCCGCCAATCACCATCATCGCTCCAAAGAAGCCAAATCCGGGGGAATAACTGAGTCGGGCAAACCCAATACAGAGTAGCCCAAGGACCAGAAGCGCTCCTCCCGTTACTGCGACAGAAAGGACAAAAGGAACGTTCATGGAGACCTCCTTTCTGAAGGAATCATACAGTGGCGAAATAGAGTCTGAAAGTAGAATAAAAAGTAGCCAGAAATACTTGACTTTTTATTAAAAATTATTATAATGTAAATTAGTCGTTTCTTAACACAACCGCCTTCGCCGACTCAAAGAAAGAGAAAGTTATGAGTCAGAACAACAGTCGTTCGTACCGTCAACAAGTGGTGTGGGAAGAGTACATGCGTGCAAACACGCAGTGGAACGGAGCCCCCGTCCCCCTGCACGAGCAGGACTCCATCTACATCGCACACCTGCAGACGGCACACGCACTGGCCGCCGCGGTCAAGTAAGAAAACAACGAACACCAGCTGAAAAATGCTGGAACAAAAGCCCCACGGGAAACCGTGGGGCTTTAAAACATGTGTGTACACAGAGATGTCAAACACCCTTGACTTTTCCACCCAACGAATGATACTCACTTTCCTGATTTTTCACATGCACAAGAGTAATGCTTGTAGTCAGAAGTGAAAATGAATTGTGTCATCCTGAGGTGCTTCGCATGTATGGTTCGTGGCTTTCTCCACTCCGCTCTGAAAGCACCTCACCATGACACGCGAAGCCACGAAGGATAGACACTCCTTTTTTTTTCTGGCTGTAAGTTCTGTGGATAAACAACAACAAAGGAGAGATCCGTAATGACAACCAAAAAGAACGGTCGCGTCTTCTTCCTGGCGCTTCTGGCGCTGGGAATCGTCTACGGCGACATCGGTACTTCCGTACTGTACGCCGTGAACGAAGTCTTCTTCCCTGAAGGTCGAAGCGGCATCCCCGTCAATGAAGCAAACGTCCTCGGTGTCATGTCTCTGATTCTCTGGACGCTCAATATCATCATCACAATCAAATACGTGATGCTGGTGCCACGAGCGGACCACCATGGAGAAGGCGGCATGTTCGCCCTCCTTGCAAAACTCAGCGGAAAATCCGTGAGTGCACTGGGAGTGAGACTCACGGGACTTTTCACAGTCCTCCTGATTCTCGCATCCGGCTTACTTGCCGGTGTCGGCGCGCTGACACCGGCCATCTCTGTCACGAGTGCCGTCGAAGGTCTCGAAGTCATCACTCCCGTCTTCAAACCGTGGGTAGTGCCGATTGTGATCTTCATCCTCACTGGGCTTTTCTGGTTCCAAAAGCGTGGAACCGCAGGCGTTGGCATGGTCTTCGGGCCGATCGTCATCCTCTGGATTTTCACGATCGGTACCATCGGTGTCCTATCGATCACGACAGCGCCACATGTCCTCAAAGCTTTCTGGCCCGGATACGCGATCAACTTTCTCGCAAAAAACGGTATCCTTCCCGTTCTGCATACGCTCGGCGCAGTGATGCTTGTCGTCACCGGCGGCGAAGCGATGTATGCGGATTTGGGACATGTCGGCAAGAAAGCCATTCGTATCACCTGGCCGCTGGTCGTCCTCGGCCTCATGCTCAATTACCTCGGCCAAGGCGCCTACCTGCTTTCCGGACAACCTGTGACCGAAGGAAACGTTTTTTTTAGCATGGTTCCTTTGGGAGAGATTGGAAAGTACGGAATGGTCATCCTGGCCGCGATGGCCGCGATCATCGCCTCCCAGGCGCTCATCAGCGGGTTCTACTCGTTGGTCGCGCAGGCGAACGCGATGGGGCTCATGCCACGTGTCCTCACGGTGCATACATCTTCCGAGGAGAAAGGGCAGATCTATCAACCAACAGTCAATTGGCTGCTCTATCTCTGGTGTATCTCGCTTGTTCTAGTCTTTCAGACGGCAAGCAACTTGGCCTCTGCGTATGGCTTCGCCATTGCGGGGATCATGACCATCACCTCATTCTCCCTCATTCCCGTTGCCCAACGGGAGTGGAAATGGCATTGGATGCCTGCGTGTCTCGTATTTGGGTTCTTCTTGATCATTGAAGGATCATTCCTGGTTGCGCATTCGATGAACTTCTTCCATGGCGGTCATGTCCCTGTGACCATGGGCATCGTGATGTTCATCATCATGACGACCTGGCAGTGGGGACGACGCCAGGTAGGCGCAGCATTTGCACAGTTTGGGAAGAAGAAGGATCTCCCCATGGACATGGAATGGCTCCTTGCTCTCAAAGAGCACACGCAGGAAGTAAAAATGGCGCAGGAGCAGGGACTCACGGAGGCACTGCGGTTTCTAAGGCAGCGAAGCACGGTGAACGAACTGGATCGCGGGTTCGTCTTTCTGACATCCCAACCCATTCGCAAACCGGATGATCGTATTCCGATCATCCTGCGTACGTTCGTGGAACGGTACGATGCACTCCCTTCGCATATTGTACTGTTTCACGTGGCGATGAGTCCCCACCTACCAACAGTAGTTCCTGAACAGCGTTTCGAGGTTCATGACTTCGGACAAGGCATTATCTCCGTGATTGCCCACTACGGGTTCATGGAGATTCAGAGCGCTAACGTTCGAGAGGACCTCGAAAAACTCTACAGGAGCG
>Ga0210057_1005459_pt1 | contig 16336 bp, 22 predicted proteins | sample CryGeyCG2114_010_2_FD_183968 | JGI IMG/M metagenome (GOLD analysis project Ga0210057, IMG submission 183968) | Groundwater microbial communities from aquifer - Crystal Geyser CG10_big_fil_rev_8/21/14_0.10 (SPAdes) (version 2) | ecosystem: Environmental > Aquatic > Deep subsurface > Groundwater ...
AGAAAGAGAACTTGGGTGGCATTTGATTTTTTATAATCTCAAGAAAATAACTAGAATAACAAAATCAAAAGAGGTGCAAACTTTTTTATTTTTTCAAATTAGAATTTATGCCTTTCCGGACAACACCAAGATTCCAACACATTTATAAATAATTCTTTCTTAACTTAATTATGAATTTAGAGTGTGGTACTTTTAAAGAGTGTTTAGGGGGGATAGATTGGTCAAGTGCTTTTGCTGGAGGGCTGATTGGTGCAGGAATAGTTCTAGCTCTTTTTTTACTTGCTGCATTTTATGTTTACACTTCTTATACCTGGATGACTATTGCTAAAAAATTAAAATACAAAAAAGCATGGTTAGCTTGGATCCCAATAGTTAACTTTTCCATGGTTCTTCAGTTAGGAGGATTTCACTGGGCTTGGGTCTTCTTAGTTTTAATTCCAATAGTCGGATGGTTAGCACTTTTTATTCTCTTAATTATCTCAACTTGGAAGATTTTTGAAGCAAGGAAGTATCCTGGATGGTTTAGTCTCTCAATGATAATTCCTAAACTTGGAGGAATTTTATATCTTATCGCAATAGGTTTTGTGGCTTTTAAGGATAAAGTTAGATTTTCTAGTGGAAAAAGGAGTCTTAAGATAAATCCTCCTAAAAAAAAAGGAAGAAAAAAATAATTCTTTAAATAACTTTCCGAGAAGAGTGCATAAAAATGAAAGATCTTAAAAAAAAGAAACAAACGATAAATTTTCTTGTTGTGATGCTTATAATTGGAATTCTTATTGGAGTTGTTTTTGGGGGATTTTACCTCTACAAATTTGTGAAAAATTATCTTTCTGAAGAAATAAAACTTCAGATGAGCCCCACAGAAGGAGCTTTTAGCTTTCTAAAAGATAATTTGTTTAAAGGAGTCTTAGAAATAATTCTTGTAGTTTTGATGGCTGTTGTACTAGTAAAACTAATGAAGGAAAGAAAGTGTTGCAAAGAAGAAGAAAAATTAAAGAAAAAATAAAAAGTAAAAAAGGAGGAGTTTTTATGCAAGAACGTTTTGTTCCTCAATCCCCCCAGTTATTTCGTCGCACGGGATCAAAATCCCTATAGGGTCTACTCCTTCTTCGCTTGGGTCCATATCAAGGACTATAGTGCACATTTTTTGAGGTATTCGTGCATCTACCTTCTGAGCCATAGTAAGAAAACTAAATCCCAGAACCAGAAGCAATTTCTAGGACAGGAAAACCGGATGTGAGAATGGGCCCGATTTCAACCGAAATGAACTCTATTTTACCAGATACTTTACCAACAAAATTGTTTGAGTATGATTTTTCTTTTCCAAAGAGCATAGGGACTTCAATTGGATACAAAGATCCATCTTCTGCAGGAATAATTCAAGCTAGATTAATAATCCCTAAAAACCTTAAACACGGAACATATAATATAAAAGCAACAGGAAAGAGCTATGATTACAAAAATAAAAGGATTAAGGATCTTTTTACCGGGAAATATAGGTGTGTTTACGAGTAAAAACAAGTATAGAAATTTTAATAAGGTCCATCCAAATTAATAATCTATGTCTAAAAAAGAATCCCTGGAACAAGTTGTGGAGATTTACCATAATTCTAAAGAACCAGACTCAATTACTACCAAAGACATAATTGGGGCTTTTGGAACTCCAATTATGCCAAATTTCACCAGTTTTAAAAACCTAGACTATGAGGGTTTAGCCATTTCCCCTGGTGGGACTCCTATTATTTTTGGAGGGGAGGCAACATTTAGATTTGAAAAGAAGAAAAAAGATGAAATAGAAACTATAGAAAAGAAGATTATTGTTGTTGGGCAAAACGGGAGGCTTCTTACCCCAGAAAGTTTAATCTTTTCCCGTAAAATGTACCGGGAAGCGGAGAAGAAAAAATTAAACTTACTTTTACTCACAAATACAGAGGGAGGAGAGGTAATGGAACACGCCGCACTTATGGGACAGTCTTACCAAGTTTCAGAGAACATAATGAGTCTTCTTAATTTAAAGGCAAATATTGCTTCTCTTGTGGTTCGGATTGGGGGGAGTGGGGGGGGGTTATGTAATCAGGTTTGTAACCCTCATGTAGACAAAAAAAGACCAGGTACCGCTCTTATGATGGAGAATGCAATCTACCCGGTTATTTCCCCGCAACACTGTAGATCAATTTTGCTTAAAAGTAATCCAGAGATGACCGAGGACGAGGCCACAAAACTTTTACTTCCAACTCCTAAAAAACTCAAAGATTTAGGGATAATTCATACCATTGTTCCTGAATATGTTGGAGGAAGTCATGCAGAAAAAATAGTTGGATTTAGTCAAACTCTTAGATACATAAATGATTCACTAGCCGAAATTTTTTTAGATTTTGAAAATAATCCTGGCAATTTAGAAAAGATAGTAAAATCTAGATTAGAACATTCTTGCAAAGGGTATGCAGAATTAACTAGTGGAGAGAGTTGGGGGGAATTTGCAAAAAAATATATTCCTGGGAAAAAAGTATTAAAGAAAGTTACAAAAGAAACAACTCTTGCAGAATTGGACGCAAAGTTTAATGAAATAGGGGCTGGAAATCCCGCCCTTGAAGCTGGAATAGAGAGAAAAAGGAAGGAGTTAGAAAAAGAAGAAGTGGATTCGATGACTCCCTCTATGGAATGTGGAGATCAAGACAAAGACGGAGAACCAGGAAAAATAGTAGAAGTGGATGAAGATAAATTGAAATTTCTTAGAAGAAAATATCTTAGGGGGGAAATGGAATTTGTAGGGTATATGCAAGAAAAAGCCGAAATTCTTGAAAAGAATCATATTCTTAAAACTTGCACCGGTGTTTTTTCTAAAAAAGTTTTTGAGGAGGTGGGAGAAACCTGTCCGGATTGCGGAAAGGGAAGGATTTGGAGTGGTTGGGATTGGATCTGGAATTTTGTGGATGGGGATTCTGATTTTTATCAATTAAATTCTAACCTGGATGTAAATAGTTTTAAACCAACGATCTATCACACTCCAAAATATTTAGAGGAAATTGCTAAAGCCCAAGAGAAATCCGGTAACAAGAGCGCGCTGATTACTGGAATGGGTAAAGTTTACGGAATGCCGGTTATGTTTGGTGCTTTTGATTATTCATTTATGGGAGGAAGTTTTGGAGGAATTGTTGAACCTAAAAAGTTTTATGATGCTGTTGAGTTTGCAAAGAAAAAAGTGATGCCTTTTGTCTTGATCTCTTCAAGTGGGGGGGCGAGAATGCAGGAAGGAACACTTTCCCTAAAAGGAATGGAGAGCACAAACGCTTCAATTCAGTCTCTCCGAGACGCAAATGTTCCATATATGGTGGTTTTGGCAAATCCAACTTTCGGAGGGACTCCCGCAAGTCTTGCAGCCCAGGGGCAGGTGACTCTTGCTGAAAAAGGGCTTAGATACGGATTTACCGGACCGCGAGTCATAGAACTTGCTTTAGAATCCCATATTTCTGAAAAAGAGTTGCCTGAAAAAATGAAGAGCTTAGAATTCATGATGATGCCAGATGTTCTTAAACACATAGAGGTTATGCCTAATAGAAAACTCATAGATTTTGTTGGTCTAAGAAATGAATTAAAGCCAGAACTTGGAAAGTATCTCTCTATGTTTTATGGGGGAAATCACGGAAGATTTTTAAAATAAATTTTTCTATCCCATTTATGGTAAAAAGATTAATAAAAACAGAAATGATGTGGGTAATGGTGAAAAAAAGAGATAGAAGGGTGGATTATTTTTACGGATTCCGAGATAAGACTCCTGAACATGGACATCTTGTTGTAAAAGAGGGAGAAATTGCCTACGAACGCCAGATCCAGGGGCTCGAATTAAAACTTTCTGAGGAGAATATTTTAATAGAAAAAGAAGGGATTAGATATATTTTTATACAGTATTTACCTTAATTTCATATGAAAAGGAGGGAAAATAATGAAAAGTGTAATTGATTGGATTGCATTAGTTTTGGTAGTTGTTGGTGGTCTTAACTGGGGTCTTGTTGGATTGTTTGATTTCAATCTAGTGACTTCAATTTTCGGTGCAACTTCCATAGTAACCGACATAGTTTATGTTTTGGTTGGACTAAGTGCAATTTGGATGATAATTGATGCCTCAAAGAAATAAAACTATTATTGAATTTTTTATTTATTTTTTATTATACTAATTCTTTTAAACTCAAGGCTTTTTAGCTGAGTATGGCTAAAAAATTGAGGTTGGTTGTAATTGAGAGTCCTTTTGCAGGAAATACTAAAGAAGAAACTCAAAGAAATATTACTTATGGAAGAAGATGCCTGAACGATTGTCTTCATAATCACGGGGATAACCCGTATGCGTCCCATTTATTTTTTACCCAAGAAGGAGTTTTGAATGATAAAATACCTGAAGAAAGATACTTGGGGATGGAAGCTGGATTTCAGTGGGGGGGACTGTGCAGAAGCAACCATTGTTTACCAGGATTACGGAATTTCCGGAGGGATGGAAAAAGGAATAAAAAGGGCGGAAGAGAAGGGAAGAAAGGTTGAGTACAGGACAATCGGAAAAAATTAATAGGATTTTTATATATTAAAAATAAGAAAAATTTAAAAATTATTATTTTGTTATATTAGCAAAATTGTAAGGAGGTAAAAAATGAGAAATTTAGTCGTTTATCGCCCGAGAACTCTTTTAGAGGATTTCTTTGGTAAGGAATCTTCCTTTTTTAACTTTCCAAACTTTGGTTTTCCAGAGTTTAGAGAAATAGACAAGGTTGAAGAGACAAAGGAAAAATATCTGGTGAGTGTAGAGATTCCTGGATTTGAGAAAGAAGAAATAGATGTTGGGATTAAAGGTGGAACTCTTGAAGTAAAAGCTAAACAGGAAAAGGGGGGAAAGGTCACTAGAAATTTTGCAGGATCTTACACTTTCCCTGGAATAGATGAGAGTGGAGTCTCCTCGAGTTATGAAAGGGGAATCCTTTCAGTGGTTTTGCCAAAACTTGAACCAACTCCAATAGAAGAGCCAGAGATTAAAAAAATAGAAGTCAAATGAGAGTTCTAATAAATATTGTTTTTTAATTTATTTTTTATTTTTCCTTAATAATTTTTTTACTATTTATAAAATCATCTGTAACTAGCCTGTAGAAGAACACCTCATTTTTCCAGGGATTCAAAAGAGGATAAGGGCTTGTTCCAGATTCATGTTTAGAAACATCAAGTTCATAATTATATCTTCCTGGAGCCTGGATCTCATCAACAAGGGTTTCCACTTCTTTACCCCGGTTATCATAAACAATTAACCTAACTCTGGTAGAGTCTAGAAGGATGTAATCAATATTTGTAATCCCTGTGCATGGATTGGGATAGTTTTGTTTTAATTCTGGGAGTTTACTTTCTAGCCCTGATTCATTGGAGTTAATCCTAACGTTTTTAACATTCTTTAATTCAATAAGTTTCTTCCCATTTACCTGTCCGTGATCGCAACCCCCCAATTCAAAACCAGAAATGAAGATAGAATCCCCTGCAAGAGCTTGGTATTCTGATGTCGGAAAATAATAGAATGTTTCACCCGATTTTATAATTAGTTCATTCCCCTTTTCCTTCTGATTTGTTAAAATAACTTCTCCTGGAATGACAACTGGTTTATTCGCTTCAGCAGAACTAGCAAGTAAAAGGACAGAAAGTCCTGCAACAAGAGTTTCTTTTACAACCATCTACTCTTTGTCCTCCTCAATTAAATTTTCCAAATCCGATTTAAGTTGGCCGTTTGCTTTCTCAATTTCTATAACCATCCCTTTCCTAGCTAAAACAATGCTCCCATCTTTAAACAGATACTGTGCTAGATTCTGGCTTGTGAGCCTGCTAAGACTTTCTTTTTCAAGATATCTTATCACGTTACAATATCTCTTTTTATCTTTCAATGTGTAAGTTGTCATAAAAAACCAAGAAATACCTTGCTTTTAAGGTTTGCGATTAACTATGTTTTTCATTCGGTTGACTGTGTTCGAGACGGGTGAGCTAGGAATCTATGATTTTTTGCTCTTCATTATGCTTTTTCGCTTTGTCTTTTTTCTCCAGTTTCCCCGTCTTTCCCTGGAAAAAACTCCCACAAGTCTATCGTCGGGTTTTATTACTTTGTATCCTTTTGATTTTCCACTCACACAACTCCTTCTAATAATATCTTCAACTTGCTCTCTCAAACTCATAAGATTCTTTTTAGCTCGCTTTTCAAGAATTTTAACTTCTTCTTCATCTAGTTTGATTGTTACGCTTGTCATTATTGTTTTTTATATATTTAATACATTTATCTAATAAAATATTAAAATCTTTCTTTTTCTTCCATTGTTTTTTAATATATTCTCTTAATTTTTGGTGATTGGGATATCCTCGATCCACAACTCCCCACAAATCAATAAATTCAAGATTTAATAATATGGTTAAAGCTTCTTTAATATCATGGGTTTTTTTATCTCCTATTTCTTTTTTAATTTTTCTCCAAAAATCTTTATGAACTTGAATATGCATTATTTCGTGTCCTGCTGTATGTAATATTGAAGGCAATCCAGTAAAAAAAGGAAAATAAAAATAAGGAATTTTTCCATTAGGATTATAAGGGCACCTTGGAGAAGTAGTTAAATACGAATAAATCTCTTTACAAGGAAAGGATTTTTTAGTTATCTTTTTAAGTCTTTGGAAGTATTCTTTTTCAATTGTTTTCCAAGCTTTATTTAATGTTGATATTTGTATTTTTATTAGATTTATATTCCTCCAAGCTTTTGTAGAATTTTCCAATTCTTTTTTGCATTTTTCAAATTTTTTACCTTTGCATATTCGGATAACTTCTTTTGGAATGTTCTTTTTAAAATCATGCCCCCAAGATAATTTTGAATTACAAGTCTTCCAAATATTTCGCAAATCTTTATTTTTATCAAACTTAAAAATAACTTTAGGAATCATTTTATATACTTAAAAAATTCAAAACTCCTGCAAAACAAACCCATATTAAATAAGGCCAAAGCAGATAGGAAGAAATTTTATTTATTTTGTAAGTAGTAGTGATCATAATTATTATAGAAAAGATTAGTAAAATTATTTCAATAAAACTCAAAACAGGATTTTTTAAACCAAAATACAAAACACTCCAAAAGATGTTCAATATGAAATTAATTCCAAATACTAAGTAAATCTCTTTCTTTTCTTTTTTCTTTGCTTTTATTAATGAAAAGTATAAAGATAACCCAATAAGAAAAAATAATATATTCCAAACAATTGGAAAAACAAAATTAGGGGGGGTAATAGAAGGCCTTATCGAATTATACCATTCTGTATTAGTATTTGGAGAGGTAAACAAACTTCCAATAAACGCTACAAGATAAACAACAACTAAACTAAAAATTAGAATTTTCCAATTAATTTTTTTCTTTGTCATTTTTTTTTCACGTAAACTTTATCTACTTTGAATGATTTGTAAATACCTTCTAGAATATCAGTTCCAGCATAACCCGCAAGCAAACTTAAACGAGGATCAAAATCAAAAATTATTCCAACAAAAATTCCAATAATGATTGCAACCGCAACTGTGACTAAGTAATAACCCCAGAGAATTTTTCTTCTCAAACTCAGAGCTTTAAAAAGGCCAACAACTCCTCGAGTTAATCCCCCAATTCCTCCAAGTAAACCTGCTTGTATTGTAATATCCATAATAACCTCTTTTAATAAATAAATTAAGTAAAATTAATATAAAAACCTTTTTATAAATCAAACTCTTCAATAAATCCCACAATATTTGAATATTTCTCTATATACTTCTGTCCTTTTTCTGTAACTCTTATGGCTTTTCGGCCTTCGTTATGAGTTTCTATTACAAGTCCTTTCCTTAAAAGCTCATTAAAATAAGAACTAAATCTGGAAGTTGAAAGATTTGATTTTCTAATCAAAGGGGTAATTTTGAGAGAATTTCTATTATTTTTTATTATAGTTAGTATATCCTTGATTATTTCTAGTTTATTACGTTTTACCATTTTAGGCTGTTTTTCTAAGAACTTTATATAAAATCATTAAAAATAAACCCAAAGAAATAAGGTAAATTAATAATTGAAAAGACTGAAAAGCATTTGGGATAAGAATGTCTAGTATGTTTAACAACCAAAATATAAAAAGAAAAATATAAGCAAAATAAAGCCCGTGTGTTTTTTTCTTATTCTTAGATTCTTTATATGCCATTAGTGCTATAAATGCCACAAAGAGGAATAATAGGAAGTGAATCAATAAGATAAATTTTGCAGAATTGGTGAGTATTGTTGTAAGTGCAATAAATACGGCAATTGCATTAAAGAACATAACAAAATTGATTTTTCCATTCCATTTTTTTATCATGACACTGTAAAGTAAGAAGAAAATAGCCATCGAACTAAAATACATAAACAAGAAGAGGATTAATGGATTGAATGCATTTCCAACATTAAACATAATTTCTCTTAGGGTTTGCGGATCTACAAAAACAATAATAGCTTTCATTATTGACCTAAAGAAATAGGCAATAGCAAAAAATAAAAAACTCAACCTAAAATATTTTATTCCTTTATGGTTAGTAAGATTATATAATTCTCGAGTTCCAAAATAAATCATTAAACTAATGATAATTATTACAAAAGCATAAATCAATTCTGTGCTAAGGCTTGCTTGAGCCATTTGGTTCATTATTCCTTGCCCAATTTCTCTACCCATCCCTTGTGGTGGAGCCATAATTTACTCTATGTTTGATGGTTTATAAAGTGTTATGGACATAAAGTCCACCCTACTTATAAAGAAAAATTGTGTTTTCTTATTATGGAATTGATATTATTGAAAGGAGGTTTAAGAAGAAATGAGTAAAACACTAATAGGAGTTGTGGTTATTGTCGCTTTTGCCATTTTAGCTGTAGGGTCTATAACTGCTTTTGGTTTTGGCAACGGAAATATGGTTGGATTAAATGAAGAAGACCAAGCAGAAAGAGAATCTTTTAGGTTAGAAGTTCAAACAGCGGTAGAAAATGGAGAATTCGAAGCTTGGAAGAGTTTAATGGAGTCTCAATTAACAGAAGAAAGATTTTTGCAAATGCAAGAACAACAGTCACAAATGTCTGAAATGAAAAATTTACACGAACAACTAAGAACAGCTCTTCAAGATGGGGACGATGATTTAGCAAATGAACTTAAATCACAAATTCAAGAATTAATGCCAGAAGGTTTTGGACAAGGGATGAAAATGGGATTTGAAAAAGGTGCTGGAGAAGGGTCAAGACAAGGATTCCAACACGGAAAATGCCCTTTTGCTGAGGCAGAATAATTTTTTTTATTTAATGTATTTTTTTTTAATATAGAAATGGACCTGAAGTCTATTTATAAATAGATTTTAAGTCTGTTTTATCAATAAATTTTTTGGTTATCTCTTCTAACTTTGAAATATTATTATCTCCTTGGTTAGTTGCTAATTTTCCCTTTTGAGAAGTATAAATGATTAGACACCTATTCCCAAGAATTTCTCCAACACGACTTTCTTTAACTGGATAGGATATTGTAGGTTTGATTTTCTTTAAAATTCCTTTTCCTGATTCATCACGATAAAAGCCCTTTTTTACAATAGTTTCTATAAATTTTCATAAATTTCTCACGAGTTAGAATTTTTTAAAGATTTATATCCCAGAAACAAAAAGAATAGCACCAAGAGAATTCACAATATATTCGTCTTATACATAAACTAAAGTGAGGCTTTTAGTAGTTCTATGCTGAAATTCTCGGCGAACCTCGAATCTTACACAAGAACTCTATCAACGCAGTCTTCTTCTGCGGCCTTAGTTGTCTCGTTTTGCGGACGACTTCGAGCTTAGATGCTTTCAGCTCTTATCCGTTCAATGCGTAGCTATGCAGCCTGCTTTATTAACAACTGCTCACCAGAGGCATCCGAGTCAGGTTCCTCTCGTACTACTAACTCGTTCCACTCAGACAACAACACATCTAGTAGATATCATACAAACTGTCTCACGACGTTCTTAACCCAGCTAACGATCCCTTTTAATACGTGAACTCCGGCACCCTTGCACGCTTCTGCACGCGCAGGATAGGAAGAGCCGACAGCGATGTACCAAACCGCCCCGTCAATTCGGACTATCGGGGGCGACAAGCCTGTTATCCTTGGGGTAACTTTTCTATCAGACACAGCTCCTATTAAATGAGCATGTGGGTTCACTAGGCCCGGCTTTCACCTCTGTATTCCTTGCTTGTCAGAATACAGTTAGATAAGCTTTTGCCCTCGCACTCAACTCCAGATTTCCAAGCTGGATGAGCTTATCTTTGGGTCCTATCGATATGTTTTCGACAGGGCACCGCCCCAGTCAAACTGCCCGCCTGTTGCTGTCCCCTAAAGAGTAAGCAATCCTAGCAAAAATGGGTAGTATTACAAGATCGCTCCACCCCCACCGAAATGAGGGTCTCGACGCTCCTACCTATGCTATGCATTTCCGATAAGATCACAACAACAAGTTGCAGTAAAGTTCCACAAGGTCTTCGCTTCCCACTAGACGTCTGTGGCCTTTACACCACAGGGTATTTTCAGAAGGCTTCAATTAGGGACAGTGACAACCTCGTTAAACCATTCATGCAAGTCGCAATTCATACGACAAGGTATTACGCTCACTTTTGTTACTTCCAATCAAAAGACACCTAACGGTTTCTTTTTATCTTTCCTTAAGTTAGACTCAAGGTTGATTATTGGGGATATGTCATTTCTACATATCTCTGCATGTCGCCATACAGGTCGGACTATATCTTCATCTGTTAAGATGTTTGGCGTGTAGTCTCTGAGGATTCTAAATACTTTAATTTTGGTTTTCTATTCATTTGTGAAATAAGTTTAGCTATCTTGTCAAGCCCATCTTTTGTTAGATGTTCTTTATTATTCATTAACTGAATAACATTAGAAAAAATTTCAAAATCTCTTGTCTTTGAAGTACTCAAAGGATATTGATTAAAAAAATTAATCAGTTTATTAAGATTCTCCATTCCTCTAGCTCTGAATTCTTTCCTTGTTCCGTGATGGTCTGTTCTATTAATTTTTACTTCCCCAAAACCAAAATAATCTTTTATCTGGTGTAAAACAGATTCATCTTTTTCATGTTGAACAATTCTGAATTCTGGGAGAACTTGCCATCCTAAACTCATTCCAGATAATTTATTAATGGAAATATGAAAACATCCTTCTCCATCCGTAAATCCTGAAATCCAAAAAGCATTTAGCCTTTCCTGCTGATTGTCTGCACCCATCTCATTTTCACGCGAATCAACTATAAATAATTGTGTTGTCGTCGTAGAGTGGGATACTCAGATGTTCCAGCATATAGCCAAATTTTCTCCATTTTTACATGTCTTTGTCTACCAACTATGAATCTTGGAGCGTTTTGTTTTGCAACAAATCGTAAAGCATCGTAATAGATACCTTAAGAGGGTCATAGTTACCCCCGCCGTTTCACGGACCTTAGCTCCCTTGAAAAGGAGTTTGAGACACCGCGACTGGGCAGGTCTCACCAAGTATACAAGTCCTTTCGGGTTAGCACTTGGCTACGTTTTTGGTAAACAGTCGGGCCGTCCTTGTTACTGAGATCTATTAATGCACCCACATTTCTGAAAACACAAAAATAGACATCCCTTCAACCTAAGTTACAGGACCAATTTGCCGAATTCCCTTAATTGATTTTACCTTTCAGGTCTTAGCCTATTAAGCTAGGGCACCAGTGTCGGTTATGGGTACAGCTAATTAAATCCGTTAAGCAATTAACTTTTCATTGACTCTTGGAATCAGCAGTTTTATCAAATAGATTGATCTGTATCTACGGATTACCCTCCACAGACTTCTCACTTCAAACACCCTCTCGAGTGCCTACTTATCCGAAAGCGATTAATTACAAAAGATTTAGTTAGTTCAGGAATATTAACCTGATATCCATCGTCGTACTCAGTTAAGATACGACTTAGGTGCTGACTAACCCTCGGTTAACATATATTGCCGAGGAAACCTTGCCCTTACGACCTTATTCATTCTCAGAATAATCACATCCTACTATTACCAGGATTCTCATTAGTCATCGTTCCAGCCTTGCTCTCGCAAAACCTTCTGTACAATGACTACGCCTGCTTACCCGAACACTCAAATGAGTGCCGCTAAAGTATCGGTATTATGCTTGAGCCCCGTCCATTTTCGACGCTCTGAACCTCAATAGGTGAGCTGTTACGCTTTCTTTAAATGATAGCTGCTTCTGGGCTTACATCCCTAGTGTCTCAGGTTCAAAACAATCTTTGTTACACTTAGCATAAATTTTGGGACCTTAACTTTAGTCTCCGTTGTTCCGGTCTCGGAAGCGTATCTTACATACACTCCCTGATTCCTATCTTAAGCAATTAGCAGATTCTGAGTTGGAAAAATTTCCGTAAGCATTTGCTCCTGCAAAATTTATCCGTACTTTACACCGCTAATAAACTAGATAAGACTATACGTAGGCATATTTCAACAGGAACCAGCCATCGCCAAGTTAGATAGGCTTTTCACCCCTACTCACAGATCATCCGAGCACATGTCCATAGCACCGGTTCAGACCTCCATCTCCCTTTCGAAAGACTTCATCTTGTCCATAAGTAGATCACCTGGCTTCAGGTCAAATCCATATGACTAAATCGCACTTTCATACTTGCTTTCGCTTTGGTTACCCAACAAAATTGGTTAGCCTCGCCATATAGAATAACTCCCTGGCCCGTTCTTCCAAACGTACGTTACAAACCTTCCTCCAGTAAAGGAGTTAAAATCAGTAACAAACTGTAACTGCTAGATTTCAAGTCTTTTCACACTCTGTTAAGAGTACTTTTCAGCTTTCCCTCGCGGTACTAGTTCACTATCGGACTTTGGTTCTATTTAGGGTTGGCAGTTAATCCTGCCATATTCAGACCCCCAATCTAGGAGGCCCTACTCTTTTAGAGAACATCATATCAATTTCATCTACGGGACTATCACCCTCTAGGGTAGAACTTTCCAGTTCACTTTGACTCTTCGACTTAGACATTTATCTCAACCACATCTCTACCTCCCTTTCAGGAGGAGATTCAGCTTGCCCTTTTCCCTTTTCGCTCTCTGCTAATAAGGGAATCACTTTTTGTTTTCTTTTCCTGCTGGTACTAAGATGTTTCAATTCCCAGCGTACTTCCGCATCTCTGCGCAATTCAAGAATCTCAGGATCACAGTTTGCATGCAACTCCCCCAAGCTTATCGCAGCTTGCCACGCTTTTCTTCAAAACCAAAACCAAGCTATCCGTCTAACAGTATAAATTATAGTAGTATATATTCTGAATATACCTTAGTTAAAACTAGATAAATCTAGTTCTAGCTAGCGAATTCTCTTGATGCTATTGTCATAAAAAATAATATTACTTATTTTCTCGTTTCGATCCAACACGCAAGTGTTGAACCATTCTCAAATGAATGAGTATGATTTGTGATTGTTATTTACTATTATATTTTGCCCCCGACGGAGTGTTTGCCATCTGGGCTTCTTTAACTACATTTTGGTAAAGCTGTGCTCCAACATATTGACCAATATTTCCAACAGAGTATCCCGTCCCCTGCCAGGTATAGTTTACAATATACGGTCGGTTTTCTACGTAATTCATTTTATTTTCGTTAATGTTTTAATTTTCCATTCAGAAAAGAATGGACCTGCCGTGAGTTGAACACGGATCTCCTCGGTGCAAGCGAGGTATCTTAGCCATTGGACAACAGGCCCATTACATATTATTATCAAGCCAGTTGTTTTTAAGCTTTACTAAAATAAGTATGTAGAAAACAGCCTCGCTGTAAGCTTGGCATTTTTTTAAAAATAATATATAGGAGGTGATCCATCTGCAGGTTCCCCTACAGATACCTTGTGACGACTTAACCTACCTCATCTAGCCAAGGTTCTCTTTCGAAAAATTTCACCATAACTAAACTTGGTTGGTTTGACGGGCAGTGTGTGCAAGAGACAGTGACGTATTCACCGTTCGCTGATAACAAACGATTACTACGGATTCCAGCGTCATGAGGCTGAGTTACAAACCTCAATCTGGACTGAGACGGACTTTAAGAGATTAGCTTCGCCTTTCGGTGTTGCATCTCGTTGTATCCGCCATTGACGCGCGCGTGTTGCCCAGGGCTGTCGGGCTGTACTCACCTAACGTAGCCCACACTTTCATCCTTGTTACCAAGGCGATCTGTATATAGTTCAGTAGCAAATATACATGTGGGTCTCGCCTGTTACCTGATTTAACAGGTCATCTCACGACACAGGCTGACGTCGGCCATGCAACTCCTCTCAGCGTGTCAGGTAAGCCCTTTAGACTGACCTTCATTCTGCTGTCGGTCCTGGTGAGGTTCACGGTGTATAATCTAATTGAACCGCACGCGTCACCCGTTGTAGTGTCTCCCCGCCAATTCCTTTAAGTTTCGGCCTTGCGACTATACTTCCCAGGTAGCACACTCTTCGGCTTCCCTGCAGCACTAATACCTCTCGAGGAGGTACTAATGTTTAGTGTGCAGTGTTTACTGCTAGGACTACACGGGTATCTAATCCGTTTTGCGCCCCTAGCCTTCATCCCTTACTGTCAGATCTGTTCTCGTAGGATGCCTTCGCTGTTGTGAGTCCGTTCAAGATTAAAACATTTTACCGCTACTTTGAACGTACTTCCTACGTCTCCCAGTCCCTAGCTTTACAGTACCCCTTGCCCGCTTCATATTTAAGATACGAAATTTCACAAGGGACTTATAAGGCAAGCTACGGATGTTTTAGACCCAATAAAAATGGCTGCGACTTGGACCGCGAGTATTACCGCGGCGGCTGGCACTCGTCTTACCCAGTCCTTATTCCTGAAACTTTTTACATTTCATAAAAGTCCACCATATGGTGGACACTCTGGCTCAAACTATCACGCTCTCGCGCATTGTAGATTATTCCTAACTGCTGCACCCCGTAGGGCTGGGAATAGTATCTCAGATTCCCTCTCAGGGCCTCTCCGCTAAGAGCCCTTACGGATCATAGGCTTGGTGGGCTATTACCCCGCCAACAACCTAATCCGCCGCAGCCCCATCCTTAAGCACGAATTTGAGAGATAAATCTTTCCAGGGTATATCTCCTATCAGGTATTAACCACAGTTTCCCAGTGGGTATCCCTGACTTAAGGGTAGGTTAGCTACGTGTTACTGAGCAGTTCGCTTTTCACCACCTATCCGAAGAAGGGTAACAAAAAAACTTGCATGTCTAAGCGCAAACCAGAGAGCCGCAGCCGCCAGCAGGATCAACTGGATTTCAAAATTAAAATAAATCTCCTTTTCCGTCGATAAAAATTATCTTCGAAATAAATTCATAAAAATACTTTAACCGCATTCTCGATTTTGTAAGATATCAAGAACACTTCACACAATCCTAACTATCGGCTACATAAAAAAATGACTTAGAAGTTGTTACAACTAAATGACTGCTTCTACATACCTCATACTTTAACTTTACAAAAGAATCTAATCCCTTCGCATATTATTAAAGCACTCATCTTAGTTAAGAATATCATCAAGAAATAGTTTATAAACCTTTCTCCCCCAAAAAAAGGAGGTTACCGACGGGGGCTAAAAATACTGCACAACATTATAAGAAACATTTTTTTCAAGATATTCTCTTGGATTTTCAGTTTCTTCCCCGAACTTTATCATTATATCATATCTCTTAAATTGTCCTTTATTAAACATATCTTCCCCCATGTTTTCTGGAATATCTTCCAATTTCTTATTAAATTTAATCTGCTTAACTGAATGAACTTCACAAGAAATCTTGTCTTGAAGATGATTAACTACATTTTCTACATCTTCTGGAAGGTCAATACAAATTTTTGTATTCCGACAAGTTTTTTTCCATTTTATATCTTTTCAGAAAATTTCGGGCATCTTGTTATCATCATTGCAAGATTTTCTTTAACAGCAAGATTGTAAAGTTGTTCTGCACTTTCACAAGTTTTACTATCATATTTACAATTAAGGCAAAGACATCTAGTTTTCCTTAATTGATCCATTTCCTTATCTGCAAAAACTTCTACATTATATTCTATAGTCTTTTCTATCATTTTTTAGAAGCCTCTTTTTCTAATTTGCTTTCTTCAGTTTTTTTCTTTTCTTCAAAATTAACTAAATAGAAATCTCCATCTTTCAAGATGGAGTAATGTTTCTCTCCACTAATTATTTATTCTAGAAAGTGATTATAAAAGAAGGTTAGATACTAACCTCCTAGAATATAGTTCTAGTTAGAAC
>Ga0210057_1005460_pt1 | contig 16336 bp, 12 predicted proteins | sample CryGeyCG2114_010_2_FD_183968 | JGI IMG/M metagenome (GOLD analysis project Ga0210057, IMG submission 183968) | Groundwater microbial communities from aquifer - Crystal Geyser CG10_big_fil_rev_8/21/14_0.10 (SPAdes) (version 2) | ecosystem: Environmental > Aquatic > Deep subsurface > Groundwater ...
AGAATTATTAAGACTATTTTCCACAGGACAACCAATTCCAACAGCTTCGTGATTTTCTTCACTATAATAAAAAAAAGCTGTTTTAAATCCAAGTTCCCTAAGTAAAAATAAAAGTAATTCTGTTTTTTCTCCACAAACTCCCTGACCATCAAAAACAACATCATATGGATATCTTGAATAACCAATTTCTTGTTTTTCATTTAAAGAAGTTGTTTTATTTGAAAATCCATAGGAAATTTCTTGAACAAGATTTATTGCAATTCTTGCCTGGTCATCTTTACCAGAAGCAGAGTTTTGTATTTCAATCACCAAAGGCATTAAAGCATTTCTTTGAATTAGATCATTAATATCTCTTAATTTAAAATCAGCACGAGAAGGAGATTCATTTCCAAGATAAGTTAAACTACTGGATAAAGAAGAAATATAATCTTCCACACCAGAATAGATTAGAAAAGACAGTTGTTTAGTACTGCCATCAAAAAAATAAGAAAAGTTAATTTCTTTTTTTCCAATAAAATAATCAGAAGAACAGGAGAAATCATTAAAGATCATATTTTCAGGACATCCGCAAATTTCTGGATTAGAAATTAATTTTCCTTTATCACAAAAATAAGGTTGATTTAGAGAACAGGAGTCAATTGGAGATCCATCTCCACAGGAAGCAACATCCTTATTCTTAAAACCAATGCCAAAAATAAGAGAAATTGCTACAACCACAATTAAAGCACTCAAAACAAAATATCCTCTTTTTTCCATGTTTTTGTAAATTTTTAAATTCTATTCAACATAAATAGCTGGTCTTCCAGGCTTAGCTTTTTTAGATTTATTTTCCGGATCATATTTATCCTTGTCATTAACTGCAAAAATATCCACATCCTTCAAAGAAGAATAAATCTCAACTTCAGAAGGCATTACATAGACATAGACCTTTGCATTTTCTTTTTTTAAAACTTTCTTAATATTTGCAATATCTGACTTTAATTTGGAAATTAATTCATCTTCTTTTTCAAATTTATCATTAATCTTTTTCTTGTCTACAATGGGCCAAGATTCAAGAGAAAGGAAATTTTTATTTCCAATTTTTTCCCAGATTTCTTCTGTAATATGGGGACAAAATGGGTGAAGCAATTTTAAAAAAGATTCAAAATCAGATTTACTCATTTCTTCCTGCTGTTCAATAAATTCAAACAAAGCCCTTATTTTAATTACAGCAAGATTATATTTGAAATTTTCAATATAATCTGTAATATCACCAATGGCATTATTGAGTTTACTCTCCACTCTAGGACTTGATTTATTTAATTTAATTTTTTTAGCAAAGGACATGAATTTTGTAACAAATTTAGAACTCCCTCTAATACCATTATCACTCCATTGAACATCTGTATCTGGAGAAGCCATTGAAACTAGAAATAATCTTGCAGTATCAATACCATAGGTACTGGAAACTTCTTCAGGTAGAACAACATTTCCACGGGATTTGCTCATCACCGCACCATCCTCGCCATGTAACATACCTTGATTAAATAATTTTATTGCAGGCTCATCAAAATCTAAAACACCCATGTCTCTCAAAAATTTTGTATAAAATCTAAAATAAATCAAATGCATACAAGCATGTTCTGCCCCTCCGATATATTGGTCAATTGGACACCAATAATCTACCTTTTTTTTATCAAAGAGTTTTTTAGAATTTTTTGAATCACAATATCTTAAAAAATACCAAGAAGAATTAACAAAAGTGTCCATCGTGTCTGTTTCTCTTCTTCCCTTTTCACCACATTTAGGACAAGAAACTTCTACCCAACTCTTTGCTGTTTCAAGAGGATTTCCTTTTCCAAAAATAACTTTATCAGGAAGTTTAACTGGTAAATTTTTCTCATCTATCTGAACAACCCCACATTTTTCACAATAGACAATTGGAATCGGAGTTCCCCAATATCTTTGTCTAGAAATCAACCAATCTCTTAATCTATAATTAACAGTTTTTTTACCTAATTTTTTCTTTTCCAAGTATTTTGTAATTAAATCCATAGCTTCCTTATTATTAATTCCATCAAACTCTCCTGAATTAATCAACCTGCCACCACCAATATATGCTTTTTCTTTACTAATATCTCCTTCAATAACTTGTTTAATTGAAATTTTATATTTTTTAGCAAATTCAAAATCTCTTTGATCATGGGCAGGTACAGCCATAACCATACCACTACCATAATCAGCAACAACAAAATTACCTGCATATACAGGGATTTTTTCTCCATTAATTGGATTTATTGCATAACTGCCAGTAAAAACACCTTCTTTTTCCAATTGCTCAATCTCTTCCTGACTAACAGAACTAAGATTAGACACAAAATCTTTTACTTTTTTCTTTTGACCTAAAGTAACCAAATCAAAAAGTTTTGGATGCTGTGCACTAATCACAACAAATGTTACTCCATATAGGGTATCTGGTCTTGTTGTAAATACAGGCCATTTTTTACCATCAATCTCAAAATTAATTTCTGTTCCATAACTTTTTCCAATCCAATTCTTCTGAAGTTTAGTAATCATTTCTGGCCATCCATGAAGTTTTTCAAAATCAGCAAGTTCTTCTGCATAATCAGTTATTTTAAAATACCATTGTTTAAGATGTTTAACTCTTACACTTGTATCTCCATGCCTCCAACATTTTCCATTATGTACCTGCTCATTAGCTAGAACAGTATTACATTTTTCACACCAGTTGACAGCAGAGTCTTTTTGATATGCCAATCCTTTTTCTAACATTTTCAAAAAAATCCATTGATCCCATTTGTAAAAGTCTGGAGAAGCAGTATTTACTTTCCTTGACCAATCATAGCTCAATCCAAGAGATTTTTGTTGTTTTTCAAAATTATCGATTGCCTTTTTAGTATATTCTGCAGGAGGAGTATTATTTTTAATAGCAGCATTTTCAGCAGGTAGACCAAGACTATCATAGCCCATTGGATAGAGAACATTAAATCCCTGTAATCGTTTAAACCGTGCAAAAATATCTCCTATAGTATAATTTAAAGCATGCCCCATATGAAGTCCACTTCCAGAAGGATAGGGAAACATTTCCAACACATAATATTTTTTTTTCTTAGAGTTTTCTTTAACTTCAAATATCTTTTTCTCTTCCCATTTCTTCTGCCATTTTTTTTCTATTTTTTTAAAATCATATTCCATATTTAACTAACCACTTAGCAACTTTTAAATATTATCTTTGATTGGATAAGAAATGAATAAAATAGAAGCACAGCTTGAAGGGCAGATAATTTCCTCAAATTCTCCAGAAGCATATATGCTAAACAAAAAAAGACTTCTTGGTGAAAAAATAAGGGAAAAAATAAGATATTCCTTCTATGAAACAGCCTACCTTTTAGATACAAATAATTTAGAACTGTTTCAAAAAAAAAGGAAAATTTCTTTTCAAGATTTTCTAAATAAAATAAGAAGATTTGATAAAAAAATACAGATTAATTATCCTATATTCAAAGATTTGAGAGAAAGAGGATATATCCTAAAAACAGCATTAAAATTTGGAGCAGATTTTAGAGTATATGAAAAAACAAAATCAGGAATTCATAAACATGCAAAATGGATTTTATTTATTGATTCAGAGTCTGGAAAATTAAACTGGAAAGAATTTTCCGCAAAAAATAGAATAGCCCATTCAACAAAGAAAAAACTTCTAATCGCACTTATAGATTCAGAAGAAAGAATAACCTACTATGAAACAATTTGGATGAAACCATAAAAATATTTATAACCACCACCACATTCTTGAATTAATGGAAAACAAAAATCCACAGGAGATTAAAAGTAAAATAATAGAAACAATAAAAAATAGTGGACCAAGTTTACCAATACCTGTTGCAAGGGAAGTGGAAATAACAACACTTTTTGTATCAGCATTTCTTTCAGAATTAATAGCAGAAAAAGTAATTAAAATAAGCAACATGAAAGTTGGAAATTCTCCACTTTATTTTCTTCCAGGGCAGGAACCATTATTAGAAAATTTCTCTGATCATTTAAGGAGTAAAGAAAAGGAGGCCTTCAATCTATTAAAAGAAAATAATTTCCTGAAAGATGTGGACCAGGAACCAGCAATAAGGGTTGCCCTAAGATCAATTAGAGATTTTGCAATTCCCTTCAAGAAAGAAAATGAAATTTATTGGAGATATTTTAAAATTTCTGAACAGGACTTTAAATCAAAAGAAAAAGAGGAAGAATTAGGAATATTTGAAAAAGAAAATGAACCAGAAAAGAATTTAGAAAAACCAAAAATAGAATTAAAGAAAGAAAAAATAAAAAGAGACCCTAAAAAGGTTAAAAAAAATCTAAAAACCCAAAATTCTCAAAAGAAAAATGAAAAGTTCTTTAATAGAGTAAAAGAATTTCTTATGGAAAAGAATATAGAGATACTGGATATAGAGAGTTTCAATAAAAATGATTTGGTATTAAGAATAAAATCAAATGAAAAAGAAAAGATTCTAGTTGCATTTAATAAAAAAAGAATTTCTGAGGCAGATATTCTAAAGGCAGCTAAAAAAGCTTCTGAATATGAATTAGAATATATTATTCTAAGTTTAGGAGAACCATTGAAAAAACTTATCAATCTATGGGATGCTTTGAAGGGACTTTCAGAAATAGAAACCCTTAAATAGGCAAATCCAAAATATATAATATGGGAAAAATAAAATCAAAGATGATTAAAAGAGCTGCTCAAGAGCTTACAAAAAAAGAAATTAAGTTCTCAGAAGAATTTGAAAAAAACAAAAAAATACTTGGAAAAACAACCCCCAGTAAAAAGCTAAGAAATCAATTAGCAGGATATTTAGCTAGATTAAACAAAAATAAGAAGTAACTATTTTTTATCCCTTATTTTTAATTTCTTTTTAATTAAATCTAAATCTTTATTTATCTTCTCTATCATATGAACTTCCTTTCTCTTCAGATAAAGCTGAATTATAAGAAAAATAAGATAAAGAAAAAATATTCCACCAATTGCCTGTAGTAGAATCACTATTTTTTCTCCCAAAACTCCAGGTAAAATTCCAAGAACCTGATTAGTGGTATTCTCCAAAACCATGGAATATATAAAGAAAAAACCTTTTTAAATCACTGCCTTCTTCTAGTTAAGTCTCTGTAGCTCAGTTGTTTAGAGCGCGGCTCTCATGAGGCCGAGGTCGGGAGTTAGAACCTCCCCAGAGACATTTTTAATTAATAGTTTTTCTAATCTTTTTAGCTATTTCTTCCAACTCTTCAGAAGATTTTTCAGGTCCCAGCAGGGTAGTTAAATAGCCTTCATATTTGTTAAAATAAACTTTTTTTTCAGGCCACATTTCTTGAAAATAGTCTTTTAACCCATGAAGGGGGTATAGTTTAACATGCATATGATTAACACCCATGCCTTCACAGATCATAGCAACACGCTTAACTTTTAATCCCTTTTTTATAAATCCAACAATTTTTTTAGAGGCTTGCATCAGATCGAGATAATCTTCATCAGGCATTTTAAAAACATCTGAATCAAAATGCTTTTTAGGAATTACTAAAGTCATACCTTCAGTATTGGGAAAAATATCTAAAATTGCAAGAAATTTGCCATTCTCCCACAACATTGCACTAGGAATTTCTCCATTTACAATTTTACAAAAAATACATTTCTCTTCCATTATTCTAATTCCTCAAATTATAAAATATAAAAAATAAAGTTAGAAAATAATAAATAAAATTTATCTTTTCTTTTTTTTAACAGGTTTCTTGGCAGCCTTCTTTTTTACAACTTTCTTCTTAACCGGTTTTTTCTTCATAACAGGTTTCTTTTTTACAACTTTCTTTATAACAGGTTTCTTTTTTACAACTTTCTTCTTAACCGGTTTTTTCTTAACTGCTTTTCTTTTTACAGCCATTTTTTCACCTCAATTTTTAATTATTTATATTAGGAATTAAATATTTAAAAATCCTTCGGTAATTTTTCAAAAAAATAAATTTTATTTTTTTGGAGTTAAATCAACAAATAATTTTTTACCGTCGATAAGTTCCCTAAGAATATTTTTTAGTTCAGAAATATTTATTCTAATCTGTTCTTTACTATTTCTATCTCTAATTGTTACACTTTTATTTTTTAATGTATCCTCATCAATTGTTATACAAAAGGGCGTTCCAATTTCATCATTACGAGCATATCTTCGTCCAATACTTCCAGATCTATCATAAACAACATTCCATTCTTCTTCAAGTTCATTAAAAATATTTTCTGCAATTTTTTCAAATTCTATTTTTTTAACAATCGGAAATATTGCAGCTTTTATTGGTGCCAGCTTTGGCAAAATATTCAAAATAATATTTCCACGGCCATCATCTGAATATGCCTTTGATAGAACAGCTAAAAAAATTCTTTCAATACCAAATGTTGGCTCTATAACTCTTGGAATAACCTTATTTTTATATTTCTCGTCGAAGATTTCCATTTTTTCTTTACTAAATTTTTCATGTTGAAGTAGATCATACTGCCCCCTATTGGCATTGCCTGCAACCTCCTTCGAACCAAATGGATAAAGATAATCTATATCAAATGTTGCAGAACTATAGTGACTTAGTTCTTCCTTCATATGTTCTCTTATTTTAATTTCATTTAACCCTAACCTATTAAACCAAATTATTTGCTCTGCAAGCCAATAGGCATGCCACTGGTCAAGTTTATTGTTATCCAATAGGAACTGAATTGAAACTTCCTTCAATTGGTCATCTCCTTTTTTTTGAGCTTCTTCAGATAAAAAATTAAATTTCAAATTTTTATGTTTATTCTCCAAAAATTCACAATTAGTTTCACCAGGATTTATGAAAAATTCAAATTCACCTATATGAAATTCTCTACATCTAAACAAAAAATCTCTTGGAGCAATTTCATTTCTAAAACATCTCCCAAGTTGTGCAATACCAAAAGGTAATTGCATCCGGGAGGTTTGTTGAATTAGTTTAAAATTTGAAAACATTCCCTGGGCAGTTTCTCCCCTCAAATATGCTTCAATTGAATCCTGGGCACCGACTCTTGTAGAAAACATTAAATTGAATTTTCCAAGAGATTCATATTCTCCACCACATTCACATTTAATCTTTCCAACCTCAGAATCATCCAACTTTGAAGTTTTTCCACACTTCCTACATTTAACAAAAACATCACTAAAATTATCAATATGCCCAGAAGCTTTCCAAATTTTAGGAGAAGAAATAATAGAACCTTCCATTCCAACCATATTTTCTCTTTTTCTAACAAAAAAATCCCACCATTCTTTTTTGATATTATTAAATAATTCCACACCTAGGGGACCAAAATCCCAGAAACCAGAAAATCCACCATATATATCTGAACTTCTATAGACAAATCCTTTTTCTTTACAAAATTTCGCAAGTTCTTCAATAGAAATATTTTTTTGAACCAAAGGTAATTCAACAGATTTAGTCTCAATAATTTTCCTTTTTTCAACTTCCATAGGATTTTTTTGATTTTTAATGTTTTTAATTATTTCTTCTGCCTTTACCTCTGCCTGGATTTTATCTTTACCAAGATAAGCTAGAGTTTTTGTTTTAACTTTTCCTCCAATTCTCTTATTCTCATTAAGATAATAATATTCTTGCCCAGAAATTTTTTTCTTAACAATAAATGCCATCAATTAGGTACTACAAATAAATATTTAAATGTTTTGATAGGCACTACAGAGAACATCTAAAAAATTTAAACGCCCCCGACAGGATTTGAACCTGCGACCTACTACTTAGAAGGCAGTCGCTCTATCCAGGCTGAGCTACAGGGGCTTCCAATAAATCAAGAATAAATTGTATTTAAAATGTTTCTATTATAATTCCAGCACATCTAAATCATTAACAAGAATACTATTTTTGAAAATCTTTTTAGCTTCATCTAGAATATTCTTTCTACGACGATCATATCTCTGACTTATGTGGGTTAAAATAAGTTTTTTGGATTTAGATTTCTTTGCAATTCCTGCTGCTTCACCTGCAGTGAGATGTTTATGTTCTTTTGCTTTATCTTTAAAATCCTCTCCAAAACTTGAATCACAAATTAATATATCTGAATTTTTAGCCAAAATATTAGAATTTGAATTTAAACCTGTATCTAAAATAATTGTTATTTTTTTATCTTCTTCTTTAAATGTTAAATCTTTTAATAAATATTTTTTACCATTGTATTGAATATTTTTACCTTGTTTTAATTCCAAAAGATGTTTTCCAGGAGGGATTTTAGATTTAGATAGTTTCTCCTTGTCTATTCTTATTTGGCTCTTTTTAACAAAAGAATAGGCATTACAGGGAACATTATGATCCATTTTTTTTGATTCCAAATAAAAATCAGGATTTTCAAAAAAAACCCCTTCCACTTCTTTAACCTCAATTGGAAATTCATTTCCCATTGAAAATAATTTAAAAAGATCTTTTAAAAAAAACTTGATTCCCCTTGGTCCATAAATCTCAAGTTTTTTATTATATCCACTCATAGCCAAAGTTTTAAGCAAGCCAGGTAATCCGAGAATATGGTCCCCATGGATGTGTGTAATGAGTATTTTACTAATTTTACAAGGATTTAATCCAGCCTTTCTAAACTGTCTCTGGGTGCCTTCTCCACAATCAACTAAAATATTTTCCCCAGAATAGGTAATAAGGATAGCAGAATGATTCCGGTTAACACTAGGAATAGAATCAGCTGTACCTAAAAAGGTAATTTTAATCATGATTTCTCTAGGAAAAAACAATTTAAAAATCCTCTTAGAAATTCTCATTTAGGAAAAAAGTTATTCTTTCTTTAATGCAGTTGATGCAGGGGAGATAAAAATTATTGTATCTCCTCTTAAAAAAGTTAAACCAAGTTTTCTTTTAACTTCGCCATCTTGCATTTCTTTGATATTATCAAGCACAAGATTAATGTGTATATCAAATGCCAGCAAAGTCCCTACAACTTGTTTATCTCCTTTCAAATGCACAAGAACCTCTTTTCCCTTAGAATTATTAAGTAAATCCAAAGGACGTTCAATTCCGTTTGCCATGATTTGTTTTACAATTGTTAATTTATAAACATTTCGTAACTATCTATGATAAAAATAAAAACAAAAGATATTTAAATTAACAATAAAGATTTTAACTATGAAACAAGGAAGAAAAATTTCTGGAGGAAGGTATAAGCAATCTCGAAAGAAAAAACATTACGAAACACCTGGACAAAAGAAGATTGTAAAGCTTGGTGAAGAAAAGAAAAGCGTGAAAAGGGTTCTGGGTGGAAATAAGAAAATAATACTTTTAAGTTCTAAATTTATTAATGTTGAGAACAAAGGAAAGGTCAAAAAAGTGGAAATAAAAAATGTTCTGGAAACTCCTTCAAATAAATTCCTGGCAAGACAGAATATTCTTACCAAGGGAACAATTGTGGAAACAGAACTTGGTAAAGTTAGGCTAACAAACAGACCAAGTCAAGAAGGAAATATTAATGGTATTTTAGTTGAATAAATAAAAAATAAAATTTCTAAAAATATATTTACTACTTTAAAAAACTATAAAAAGAGTAAGCTTTATAAAGGCAATTCCTTTTTAAATGTTACGTTAATGTCTAAAAATGGCTTTTATAAAAAAATGTCCGGAATGTGAAAGTATAAATTTAACTTATGATTCACATTTGGGAGAAGTAATTTGTAATGATTGTGGTCTTGTCGTCGAAGAAAAGATGGTTGACACTGGAGTTGACCTACAGGGTAAATTTGATAAGGGGGAGAAAAAAGGTAGGGGTGGTGCTCCAATGAGCATGCAAAAATTTGACAAAGGTCTAACAACCAATGTTGGAGAAATTTCTGATATCTATAAACTTGAACCAGGACAAACAAGAAAATTTCTAAGACTAAAGAGATGGCAGGAAAGAGTTTCCACTTCAATTGAAAGAAATCTTAGACTTGCAATGGCAGAATTAAGAGTTATTTCTTCTTATTTAAATCTTCCAAATGTTGTTAGGGATGAAGCAGCAAGAATTTATAACTATGTTCTTCAAAGAGGGTTAGTAAGAGGAAGATCAATGGAATCTGTAATAGCAGCTTGTCTATATGCTGCCTGTAGATCCTACAATATACCAAGAACATTGGATGAAATGGCAACAGCCTCAGATGTTGAAAGAAAAGAAATAGGAAGAACCTATAGATTTATTATAAGAAAACTGGGAATAAAAGTTAAACAATCTTCTCCAAAAGATTATGTCTCAAGATTCTCCTCTGTACTAAAGCTTTCTCCAAAAACACAAAACGATGCACTTAAGGTGCTTAAACGTGCAGAAGAAGTTGAATTAACTTCTGGAAGAGGTCCAGCAGGAATTGCTGCAGCTGCATTATATGTTGCTGCCCTAATGAATGATGAGAAAAAAACACAAAGAGAAGTTGCAGATATTGCAGGAATAACAGAAGTAACAATAAGAAATAGATATAAAGAACTTATTGAAAGATTAAATTTAGAAGAAAAAATAAAACAAAAAGAAGCTGAAAAATCTAAAAAGAAATAATAATTTACTTAGTTCTTTTCTAAAAATCAAATTATAAAGATTTTTATATTAAATAAATTTCTTGAAAATAAGGGTCATCAAAATTATCTTAGTAAATTCTTCCCAAAGGAAGGGTTAGTGTAAGGGAAACCTTGGTGTCCCTCATGTGGGAGTGCCGGAGTGGTCAAACGGGCTGGATTTAGGCTCCAGTGGCTTAGTGCCTACGAGGGTTCGAATCCTTCCTCCCACATTAGGATTCAGGATGCTGGAAGTTGTAGAAACCCGCAGGAGATTTTACTTCGAATCCTTCCTCCCACATTTAAATTAAAGATAATAAGAAATCATTTTCAAAAAATTAACAACTTAATTCATCAATTGATTAAATCTATCTACAGAATTTAACAAGCTTAATTTTTCTTTTAACAAATCATGCACATATTGAAGATTTTCTTCTCCAAATCCAATAATTCCGCCATCAATTTCATCATATTCTGAATCTGTTAAAATATTTTTTTCATGTAAATAATCAATAAAACCTTTAATATTTCTTGTTGAAGAATATTTTGACTTTAAACCACTTGGTGCAATAGAAGTATCCTCACCCATCTCAATTATTTTTTTAATAATAATATTTAAAACTATGATCTGATTTTCAAGAGACAATTTATCATATGATTTATCAAACAAAATAGACTGAGCCACCTCAAATGAATCTTTTTGAATATTACTAATATCTGGAAGAGATATCTTTTTTAAAGCAATAAATCTATCCATAATATTCTCAACAAAATAATCTTGGGATTCAGACCCCTCTAAACAACCCCAACCATTATATCCTCTTAAAGCAGCCTCCCATTCATAATATTTTTTATTAATATTATTACATCCTCTAAAAAGATGTCCATCCTTATAAAGATCATATTTCTTTTTTAAAATAAGTGCACCACATTCAATATGATTGGGTAGATTTTTAGCTCCAAGAACATCATTAATTGATTTTATTGAATCTATCTCCTTAACACATATTTCCTTAACAGTTAATTCTGTGAGTTGCATTAATCCGACTGCCCCCACAGAAGAACCTGCAGAATAATCACATTGACTTTCCTGCATCATTAAAGATAATAATAAAACAGGGTCAGGAAGATCATGCTTTTCAGAAGCTTTTAAAATTAAATTAGCATAAGCATAAGCATCACAATATTTTCCGCAAACACAACCCCTATTAACAAAAATATTATTATATGTAGAATTAACAATATCCTTCATTTCTTCCAAAGTATATTGATCAGGACTCTTAAAGTCATAAACAACATTTTTTCTATCTTCAATATCCTTAGAAAGTGTAGATTGTGGAGCAAGAGAAGTAAAAATAATTGTTAATCCATCATAAAAATTAGCTGAATTTAAAGAATTAGCGATATTTAAATATTTTAGAGAAACATTCTCCAACTTCTTTGTTTGGGGGTTCTTCCATTTCAACTCTTGGCTAACAGAAACAGGTTGAATTTCTTGGCTTTTTATCTTCCACACCCAACTATTATCCCAATTCTGAAAATCAAATCTAATAAAATTATCCACTAATATATTTTTATTATCATCTAAAATAACTTCAGAAGAATCGTGTTTAGCAATAAGCTTAGTTTTAAATAATCCAAGACCAGTCTCAAAGACACCTACATTTATAGTTCTATCAATCAAAAGCTTTAATCCATCTTTATAATTTTTTCCTGCAAGTGAAGTAATAAATTCTTTATCTTTATCTGAAATAGAAATTTCTTTATTTCCTTCCATTAGCATTCCACTATCTTCCACAATTTTAGGAACAATTTCAGTAAAACCAACATCTTCATTTGCAGTTTGCCAATTTTCTTTATCTCTAGAAACTTGCCAATAACCTTCTTTAAATTGATAATAAAAACTTTCTGAAAAAAGTTTTCCAGAATCAAACTCAAATACAGGAGAAACAATATCTAATTCAAGCGGTTTAGGAGGACCAATCAACCCACTATCTTCTTCTTTATTTAATTCATAAAATAAATGTTCTGCTAAACCAGCATATGCTTTTCCTCTTAAATAATATAAATTTGCTTTTTGATTTTCATAAAATATTTTACCTAAAACACTAGTTATATCTTCAATAATCTGGTTTTTATCAGCATCTTTTTTAGAAACTTTTTCATAAAATTCTTTAAATTTATCATCATCTAAATAATTACCTGAATTGATTAAAATCTCTCTATAATTTTTTGTTACATAATCCAATGCAGATTCATTTAATAATTGAGTATTAGACATTTTTGAGAAAGCTTCTTTAAAACTATCTGAATTTTTTAATTGAGCCAAATATGCTTGAACATCTGGAGAATCAATTACATTTTTAACACTCTGCGTATCTAACCAACATTTAATATTTTGTGAGCCACAAACACCAACTGCAACCCATCTAGAATTTTCAGTATCTGAATTTGAATTTGTTCCACCATCAGGAGAATGAGTTGCGCAAACTCTTGTAACTCCTAAATTAGATAAATCTAAATTAGAATTAACTAAATCAGTAGGCATTCCAACAAAAGGAATCTTTCCAGATTTACATTCTGATTCTGTTCTAATTCCTGTATTATTAATTAAATCAATAATATATTCATCTTGTAAATAATTAGATGCTAATGAACTTGAAACTATTTGAAAACCACATTTTTCTTGCCCATTAATATTAATACAAAGTTGATCATATCCAGAAGGTGCTAAAAAAGTCAAGGTATTTGTTTTATAATCTCCTTGCGCAATATACCCTCCTTCAATATGCCTTGTTGCAGAAGCATCTTGATAAAATGAACTTCCTTGTTTTGGAGCAAGATAAACTTTATAATAAACAGGTTCATTTTCTCCAGCATAAATATGATAAAATACTTTATATTGTGAAGTAGGTGGAACAGTAATAGTTGTATATGAACTTTCTTCTAATCTTCCTGTAAATTGAAATGGTGAATCTGGTTTAGTTAATGTATCTAATATTTTTCCACCAGTTGGAACAGTTGCTGAAACATATTGTTTACAAAATAAATCCCCTGCTAATTGTGAAAAAGAAGTAAATTGAAATGAAGTTTTAGTATTTGTAGCATAATATTGAATAAATTGATCTAAAGAAGCTTGACTATTTTGCCATGCATCTACAAAAGTTAAATATTCTCCTCCACCCCTTATATTTTCTCCAAAAATCAAATTAAGTAAATTTGGTGCAGCTACTTTTAAAAGAGGTTGAGCTTGTTGTAAAAAGAAATCACAAGCATAAAAACTATATATTTCTTCACAAATTCCAATATTCTCCCCGGTTTGTAAATTATGATTTAAGCATTCTGCATATGATTTTTCAACAGATAACCAACCATGTAATCCTGCATTTATTCCTGTTAAACAAACAGGGGCATAAATACCCTCATTAATATTCGGTAAGCAAAGTAATAAACTTCCTGCAATTCCTGTTTGCACAACATCTTCAACAGGATATTTTCCTCCAAAATCACACCTACTACTTGGACATATAACTGGATCACATACATTTGCTATAATTTGACATTGATGTGGAGACATAAAATCTTCACATTGAATATCTGGAATTTCAACTGCAGGAGAACCAACCTTAATTAAAGAAGGATTATTTAAAATTTGAACAGCGGTTACTCCTGATTTATATGCTTTTTGCGCTTGTTTAAATGCAGTTACTGCATCTTTTACTAAATCTGGAACTAAATTTGGTGCTAATCCATTAAAAGTCTCATAAGTATTTGAATTAGTTAAATCAATTCCTTGGCAAATATCATCAGAAGTTTCAGAAAAAAAGTTTTGAACAGAATCTTTACCAACATTACATAAATAAAATATATTTAAACGACCCGAATCATCAACACTTTTTAAATTACCTGAAAAAGGTGTTGCAGATTTTGTTGCAATATACCATCCATTTTGTAAATCAAACGGAACAATAGCTGGAGTTCCTTTTACATTTCCTGTTTCATAATATTTTATTTCAGGACTTTGAAAACCATTATTTTCATAAGTTGAAGAATCATATTTAATAAAAACAGTCTTTTTTAAATAAGCAATAACTTCTGGGTCATTTACTCTTTGCTTATTATTATCTCCATTCAACCCGAAAATAACTAGATCATCATCCCTTAAAATAGAATAAGTTTTTCCATTAGGAGAAGGATTTAATCCAATAGCATATATTTTTCCATTTAAATTATCATATAATATTTGAACAGGAATGTTCTCATAGTTTTCTGGAAGATATTTATTGTCTGTATTAATAAGTCCATGATAGGGTATCTTATTAATATCTGTTTGATCACTAAAACCTTCAATAAAAGAATTATCTATACCCAATTCATTAGCTTTATTTTTAATTATTTGTTTTTGCTCAACATTATTGTTAATTGATTTAATAGTAGAATAAAAAGAATTATTTGCAACTTTTTTCATTAATTCACTACTATTTTCTGAATTTAAAATAGCTAAATTCAATAATATCCCATCTCTTTTTTGAACCATAGAAATTGGATTATTTTCATCTTCAAGAGAATCAATAATAATATTTAAATCAATAGATTCTTCAGAATTTTCTGGATTAGGAATTTGATTACTCCCCCTCCTTATTTTTTCTAATTCTTTTTGAGCAGTTTCTGAAAGTTGATTATTAAACTTTTTAGAATTTAATTCTTGCCCAGAACCAATTAGTCTTTCTACATCATCCATAGAATCTTTTTCAATTGTTTTCATTAATTCATTATTTTTTTGTATAATTTCTGTAAGTTTATCTACATCTTTATTTATTTCATCTGATTTTTTATATAAACATTGTTGAACAGATGTAATTCCCGATGTTCTTCCTTCCTCACTATTTGCTAATCTTCTACATTCATCATACCATCCTCCACTACTTCTCATGATTATTTGTCTTGCCAAACCCTTTCCTTTTGAATTTTGAATTAAATTCATTACATTAAGAGTAACTCCTGTTGCAAAACAAGTACCCTTCCAATATTTCAAAGTAGTATCAAAATTATCTACAATTCTTTGAGTTTTTTCAATAGTTTTATTCATTAATTCTATTTGCTTTTTCACCATATCCTTAGATAATAAAACATTACTTTTTTTAATTCCAAGTTTAAATGGAACATCAACACTTGATCTTAAATTATTTGTATCTGCAATTATTGAAATAAAAGCATATTTTCTTAAATTAGTATCAATTAAAGTAAAAGTATATTTTCCTTCAACAACAAGCTTATTTTTCTCTAAAGTTTTTTCTTTAGAAAAAACTTGTTGAATTTGATTTAGTGTAGTTGTTTGAGGAACATAAATTTCAATTTTAACTTTATCACCATCATTAATTTCAGATAATCTTAAATAATATTTATTTGATTCTTGTCCAGAAACAGGCAAATAAACAATTTGATCTTTTTTAAGTTTATATTCTAAAGAAAAACCTATTTCATTTGTAACTCTTATTGTAGCGCCATATTCTTCAAAGCTAGGTTCATAAATTCCTTCAAAAGATAATTTTTTAGATTGTCCATTTATAATAATTTCTGCCCCATTATTAGAAGTACTTGAAAGTTTTGATATTTCATTACAAATACTAGGAATAGGTTTTTTTAAATAGGATTCTCCAAGAGATTTGCATAAACTTAAAACTGTTCTTCCTTGTTTAAGCGAATATGCTAAAGATATTTTTTGTCTTAGAGCTTGTTCTCCTAATTCTGTAGAAGAATCTTGTATATCTAT
>Ga0210057_1005462_pt1 | contig 16334 bp, 17 predicted proteins | sample CryGeyCG2114_010_2_FD_183968 | JGI IMG/M metagenome (GOLD analysis project Ga0210057, IMG submission 183968) | Groundwater microbial communities from aquifer - Crystal Geyser CG10_big_fil_rev_8/21/14_0.10 (SPAdes) (version 2) | ecosystem: Environmental > Aquatic > Deep subsurface > Groundwater ...
GCCGGAAGAAAGCAACTAAGAAGCCATACAATCCCGTATCAGTGCTTGAGCTTATGTAGGATTGAAGAATGATTTTTTCTCTTTGCCAAAAACAGTGTCTCTGCAGGGTAGACACTGTTTTTTCTTGCATATTTCAGAAAATATGCTATAGTATAGCTAATTATTAAACATGCTGAGTTTAGGGCAAAAATCCTCCCAAAAATGGGTATTTTGCCTGATTAAAGCCCAGCAGAAGTAAAAAGGATACAACATTATGCCACAAGTCACAATTCCTTCATTGGAACATCTTTTGGAAGCAGGAGTCCATTTCGGCCATACCACTACTCGTTGGCATCCGAAAATGGAGAAATTTTTATACGGAAAACGAGGCGGAATTCATTTGATTGACCTGCAAAAGACAGCTGAAAAGCTAAAAATCGCAGCCCAGTTCGCCGCAGAAATATCAGCATCCAAAAAGCAAGTTTTATTCGTAGGAGTAAAGCCAATCGCCAGAAAAATCGTAAAAGCAGAAGCAGAACGGTCAGAATCCCCACACATGGTAAACCGATGGATAGGAGGCACGCTCACAAACTGGCAAGCAATCTCCAGCATGCTCAAGCGCATGAAAAAGTACGAAGATGACAATCAATCCGGCCGATTAGCGAAATATACCAAAAAAGAACAACTGGAATTCACGCATGACTATGAAAAGCTGGAAAAAGAAATCGGCGGAATACGAATTATGCAAGGCAAACCAGGCGCGCTGTTCATTATTGACTGCAAATACGAAAAAACCGCATTAGCTGAAGCGCGCAAATTAAAAATTCCAGTTATCGCGCTAACAGACAGCAATGTTAATCCAACAAATATTGATTATCCAATTCCAGCTAACGATGACGCGTTAAAGTCCGTAAGCTTGATATCAAAAGTCATCGCAGACGCGGTGATAGCTGGAAAAGAAAATAATTAAAAAAATAAATATGAGCAACAAAGAAATAATCATAAAACTTCGCGAACAGACCGGCGCTGGAATAATGGACATTAAAGAGGCATTGGAACAGGCAGGCAATGATGAATCCAAAGCAGTGGAATTATTGCGCAAGCGAGGACAGAAAATGTCAGCCAAGCGCGCGGAGCGCGTGGCAGGCGAGGGCTTTATTGGCTCATATGTGCATTCAAACGGCAAAGTCGGAGCAATGGTAAAATTGCAGTGCGAGACAGATTTCGTAGGCCGCAATGAAGATTTCCGCGAACTAGCCAAAGATCTGGCAATGCACGTGACTGCCACGAATCCTACATATATCAAATCAGATGAAATTCCAGAAAACGTGATTGCCAAAGAAAAAGAAATATATTCTGAAGAAATAAAAAAGCAAGGCAAGCCAGAAGCAATGATGGAGAAAATCATTTCAGGCAAATTGGAAAAATTTTATGAAGAAGTGTGCCTTTTGAATCAGGCATTCATAAAAGATGATTCAAAAACGATTCAAGATCTTATCAACGAAGCAACCGCGAAAATCGGAGAAAAGATTGAGATTACTGAATTTATAAGATTTCAAATTTGACCCCCCGCTTAGTCTCCCCCTTAGAAAGGAGGATAAACAGAGGGGGTCTTCTGTTATTATAACATATGAAAAAACAATACAAACGAATTTTATTCAAACTTTCAGGGGAAGCGCTTTCTGGCAAAGGAAAATACGGCATTGATTTTAAAATAACGCGCTCTGTTGCCAAAGAGCTTGTTGACTTGCACAAAAGCGGGATAGAGCTCGCTATTGTGGTTGGCGGAGGAAACATTTTTAGGGGCCGAAATATTCCAAAGGATTCAATTGACCGCGCAACCGCGGATTATATGGGCATGGTAGGAACTGTGCTCAATGCTTTGGCTCTGCAGGCGGAAATTGAGAGGCAGGGAGCGCAGTGCCGGGTTTTGTCCGCATTGTCCATAAAAGAAGTTGCGGAAGATTATATCCGCAGACGCGCAACTAGTCATTTATCCAAAGGTAGAATTGTCCTGTTCGCGGCTGGAACTGGAAATCCGTTTTTCACGACTGACACAACTGCTGCTTTGCGCGCTTTGGAAATTGACGCTGATGTTCTGCTTAAGGCAACCACTAATGTTGATGGAGTGTACACATCTGATCCTTTTGACAAATCAAAAAAAGCTAAAAAGCTTAAAAAGGTAAGCTATCACGCGGCTTTGACTAAGCGCCTTAATGTAATGGATTCTACTGCTTTTTCGCTTTGTCGTGATAATAATCTGCCAATTATAGTGTTTAAGTACAAAATCGGCGCAGTAAAAGATATTCTTGAAGGAAAAGATATTGGCACGATTGTTTCATAAATGGTATAATACGCGTATATGCAGGAACAAAAACAAAAAAGAAAAATCGCGATTAATGGGTTCGGCAGAATCGGCAGGGCTGCTTTTAAAGTGGCTTTGGAAAACAAAAATCTTGAAATTATCGCTATAAACGATTTAACTGATATAAAGACATTAGCCCATCTTTTGAAATATGACAGTGTGTATGGAATATATAAAAAGAAAATTGATACAGATAATGATCATTTGATTGTTGACGATAAAAAAATAAAAGTTCTATCAGAAAAAAATCCCGAAGAACTGCCTTGGAAAAAAATGCAAATTGATGTTGTTATTGAATCAACTGGCGTGTTTAATGATTATGACAAAGCCAAGATGCACATCAAAGCAGGCGCTAAAAGGGTGGTGATTTCCGCTCCAGCCAAGGATGAGAAAACATCAACCAGAGTGATTGGCGTGAACATGGGAACAGGAGTAAAAGACGAAATTATATCAAACGCGTCCTGCACTACTAATTCCTTGGCACCGGTCGCTAAAATCATAAATGATGAATATGGAATTGAAAAAGCAATGATGACCACTATCCATTCATATACAGCGGATCAGACATTAGTGGATGGCCCGCACAAAGATCTTAGAAGAGCGCGCGCCGCAGCTCATAATATCATACCAACTACAACAGGAGCGGCGAGCGCTACCGCAAAAACAATTCCTGATTTGGAAAATAAATTTGATGGCATAGCAATCCGGGTTCCAACAATCTGCGGATCTATATCAGATATTACTTTTTTGCTTAAAAAGGATACCACTGATGAGAAAGTAAACGCTTTGTTCAAGGAAAAAATCAAAGATCCGAAATACCAAGGCATAGTTGACGCGACAGAGGATCCTATTGTATCATCAGACATAATAGGAAACTCGCATTCAGCTATTGTGGATTTGGAATTTACTCGGGTTGTTGGAGGAAATCTGCTCAAAATACTTGCTTGGTATGATAATGAATGGGCATATTCGAATCGGCTTATAGATGTTGTGGAGGAATTAGTTATTTAGTTGATATTAAAAAAACAAAAACGGCGATATCTGCCGTTTTTGTTTGTTAAATTTATGAATCAAAAAGTCGCGCTTGTTGCTTCAGGAGGAGGAATGAGCTGTTCTTATGCTGCTGGCGCAATCAGCGCTTTAGCGAGTTTTCACAAGTTTGAAACTCCGGATATAGCGCTTGCTGGTTCAGGAAGCGTTGGAACCATGGCTTATTATACATCAGGGCAATACCCATCTTTAATTGGCCTTTGGAGCAGGCATTTATCAACTAGAAAATTTATCAATAAGTTGCGATTTTGGAAAATTATTGATATTGATTATTTGATTGATGATGTGTTTAAAAAGCAGGACCCTTTGGATACTGAAGCAGTAAAAGAATCAGACATAGAATTTTTGATTCCAGTGACCAATGTTTTAACCGGAGATTTGACCTATTTTTCAAATCATGATTCGCGCGATCCTAATGATATTTTTGATTTTATGCGCGCGAGCAAGGCATTGCCTATCGCGTTCAATAAGCGCGTTGTTATTGATGATGTTGAATATTGCGATACATATCTTTCTTCCTACTTGCAGACCCATATAAAAACCGCCATAGAGCGCGGAGCAACGCATATTATTGCCATTAATAATGATATGAATAGATGGTTTAATGAATTTTTGTTCGGGCTTTGGCTCAAGCGTCAAAGCGCGCGATTTAAGGATAATTATCAGCGAAAATTGCGCGAAGTGCTGGATTTTGAAATTCCTGATGATATTAATATCGTGTATATTGATCCATCTAAAAAGCTTAGGGTACAGACGCTTAATTCAACTCAAAATCTATTAGCAGAAGCAATACAAATGGGGCATGATGATGTTGTCAACAGCAAGGATCTGCGCGCTTTGCTTGATTCTTTGGCGTAGTTTGGTGTATAGTTATATTATATGTCCCAATCAAGCGAACAATCAATTACAAAAAGAAAGGATGACTTTTCAAAGTGGTATCAAGATGTTATTGATGGCGCTCAATTAGCAGAGCATGGAAGCGCGAAAGGAACCATGGTAATTAGGCCATATGGATACGCGATTTGGGAAAATATGCAGAAAGTTTTGGACGCAATGTTTAAAGAAACAGGCGTGCAAAACGCTTATTTTCCATTATTTATTCCTGAAAGCTTTTTAAAGAAAGAGGCAGATCATGTTGAGGGATTTGCGCCAGAGGTAGCTGTTGTTACGCACGCGGGCGGAAAAAAGCTGGAAGAGCCGCTTATTGTTCGTCCTACGTCTGAAACAATCATCAATGATTCATATTCAAGGTGGATTCAGTCATACAGGGATTTGCCGCTTCTTATAAACCAGTGGGCGAATATCGTGAGATGGGAAATGCGGCCTCGCTTGTTTTTGCGCACCACGGAATTTTTATGGCAAGAAGGGCATACTGTTCACGCGACCAAGGAAGACGCGGAAGATCGCGTTCAAATGATGCTTGATGTGTATAAAAAATTCGTAGAAGAATATTTGGCAATGCCTGTAATTGCCGGCAGAAAATCAGACACAGAAAAGTTCGCCGGAGCTGATTTTACTACTTGCATTGAGGCAATGATGCAGGACAAAAAGGCCTTGCAAGCCGGAACTTCGCATATGCTTGGACAGAATTTCGCGAAAGTTTTTGATGTTAAGTTTTTGAATGAAGATGGAGAACAAGAATATGGATGGCAGACAAGCTGGGGCGTTTCAACCCGAATGATAGGTGGCCTTATAATGACGCATAGTGATGACAATGGATTAGTTGTTCCTCCAAAAATCGCGCCAACTCACGCGGTGATTATTCCTATATTTTCAGATGAAAAAGAAAAAAAACAAGTTATGCCAGTTGCGGAAGATCTTGCTGAAAAGTTAAAATTAGAAGATTTAAAAATTATTTTGGATGATAGGGACATGAGGCCAGGGCCTAGATTTTTTGAATGGGAAAAGAAGGGCGTTCCAATCCGAATAGAAATAGGGCCAAAAGATATTAAGAATAATTCTGTTGTCGCGGTTCGCAGGGATACTGGAGAAAAAGAGAATATTAAGCAGGATGAGTGCGCGAAAAAAATTCCAAATATTTTAGATGATATTCAAAAAAATTTGTTTGAAAAGGCATCTAAGTTTTTGAAAGATAATACCCATGAAGTTTCATATTGGGATGAATTTAAAAAGATAATGCAAAATAATGGCGGGTTTATCAGCGCTTATTGGTGCGGCAATGCAAAGTGCGAGCAAGAGATAAAGGATGAAACAAAGGCGACAATTAGGTGCATTCCTTTTTGTCAAGATAATGGTTCTGGAAAATGCGTGCATTGCGATAAAACAGGAAAACAAAAAGTTATTTTTGCTAAAGCATATTAAATATTATGCTAGACATTCAATTCATTCGTGACAATCCAGACAAAGTCAAAGAAAACAACAAAATCCGCAAATGCAAGGTTTCAGTGGATGCGATTTTGGATTTGGATGAAAAGCGGCGCGCGTTAATCAGCGAGATTGATGCCAAGCGCGCTGAACTCAAGTCATCTTCCAAGAAAAAGCCGTCTAAAGAAGAAATTGAAAAATTGCGCGCTCTAGGTGATGAAATTAAAAAGCAAGAAGAAAAATTGGCGCCTATTGAATCGTCTTTGAATGATTTGCTTATTCAATTGCCGAACATCACGCATAAATCAGTGCCAGAAGGCAAAGATGAATCCGGCAATGTGGTCTCCAAGACAATTGGCAAAAAGCCCAAATTTGATTTTGAAATAAAGGATCATGCTGATTTGGGGAGCGCTTTGGATATTATAGACACAGAACGGGGCGCGAAAGTTTCCGGCTCTAGGTTTTGGTATTTGAAAGGGGATCTAGTTATGTTGGAATTTGCCATAATCCAGTATGCCATGAATTTCATGCGCGAAAAAGGATTTATTCCTATGCTTCCTCCTATGCTTGTGCGCGAGCGCGCAATGCTTGGAACTGGATTTTTTCCAGCTGAGAAAAATGAAATCTACAAAGTGAACGCGGATGAGGATGATTTGTATCTTGTCGGCACAGCGGAAGTGCCTTTGGCTTCGTATCACGCGGACGAGGTGATTGATGTCGCGGATAAGCCGCTCAAATATTTTGGATTCTCGTCTTGCTTCCGAAGGGAAGCTGGCACTTATGGCAAGGACATGAAAGGAATTTTGCGCGGGCATCAGTTTGATAAGGTTGAAATGTTTGTCTTTTGCGCTGAAGAGCAATCTTGGGATATGCACGAAGAGATACTCAAAATCGCGGAAGAATTTTGGCAGTCTTTGGGTATTCCGTACCATGTCTTAAATATGTGCTCTGGCGATATTGGTTCTCCAAACGCGAAAAAGTATGATATTGAAGGTTGGTTTCCTGGGCAGAATAAATATCGCGAGCTTGCTTCCTGCAGTAATGACACTGATTTTCAAGCGCGCCGGCTTAATATCAAATACAAAGATGCTGACGGTAAGTCAAAATTGGTACATACTTTGAATAATACGGTGTGTGCTTTAGGTCGCACTATGATCGCGATTATGGAGAATTACCAGCAAAAAGATGGTACTATTGAAATTCCGGAAGTTTTGCGGAAGTTTATGGGTGGCAAGGAGAGGATAGAATAGAAAAGACAGGAAAAATATAGTATTTTTATGATTCCAGACAAAACCTGTGGCTGATTTGTGTTTATGGTTGATTTTTTTGGGGAATATGGTATGTTGCAATAATAAAATTGTACCTTAAAATTATTGCAAAGTATCCGTGTTTCAACGTGTTAATTCACTCACAATCAGAGGAGGACTATCATGTCCGAAGTTGTGCTTTCGGGAATCCGCGCCACCGGAGGATTGCATTTTGGCAATTTTCTGGGAGCAGTGCAAAATTTCGTGAAGTATCAAGACGGGAAGAATGAATGTCTGTATTTTGTCGCAGATCTTCACACTCTCACCACTCTCATAGATCCGGCATTGCTTCGCGCGAATCTGCTGGAGATGGTTAAAGATTATCTGGCCGCGGGTTTAGATCCTGAAAAATCAACCATCTATGTGCAATCAAGCGTTCCGGAAATTTCGGAATTGTGTTTGCTTCTGGCAATGTTGCAGCCGGTCGGAGAACTTTTGTCCATACCGACTTATAAGGAGAAAATTCGCGGGGACGCAAATAGTGTGAGTCATGGTCTGCTGACATATCCAGTGCTTATGGCTGCGGATATATTGGGTCCACAATCAACACTGGTGCCGGTGGGCGAAGACCAAGTGCCGAATGTTGAGCTCGCCCGCGATCTTGCGCGCAGGTTTAACAACCGGTATGGTGATACCTTTGTAGTGCCGGAGATGATGAATAATATGGTCAGGGTGCCAGGATTGAGCGGCGGCAAGATGGGTAAATCGGATGACACCAATGCTATCGGCATCAATATGACGGGAGAAGATATCTTGCGACGATATCGCAAACATGGCGTGACTGATCCGAATCGAGTGACCGCCAGCGATCCTGGTGATCCGTACAATGAATGCCGGTCAGTGTATCCAGTGCATGAGCTCGTGACTCCTGGCGAGATAGAAACTCGGGAGATCGCCAATGCCTGCCGATCCGCTGAAATTGGATGCGCTGAATGCAAAAAACGATTGGTGGACGGCATTATGAAAATACTTGGACCATTCCAAGAGAGGCGGTGCGAACTGGCAGAAAAAGACGATTTTGTGCGTGAAGTTTTGCACGAAGGCGGCAAAAAAGCTCGTGTCCGTATTCGTCCGACCGTGGAAGCGGTTCGGGAAAAAATGGGAATTATCATCTACTAGAGGAGTGAAGATATGTCCATGATGTCTGGCCGTCCCCCACCTGAAGCCATTGACACTAAGTGGGAGCAGTCCGAAGTTGAACTTCCGAATCTTGTTGTTCTTGCCAGCCGGCTAAAAGCAACGGACTGGCAGTTGATCAGAACCATCGCGCGCCGCATGCATTTGGCGCTTCAAGTGGAAGAATTCAAACGCAAAAAAGAAGAAAAGATATATCGAAGGAAGGTTGAGACCGATCGGATGCAACAAGCGCGCGAATGGGCGCAAGAGTTGGGGATTAATCCTGATTTTGTCGCGTCTATTCTGTATTTGCTTATCGGTGAATCCTGTAAAATGCAGATGATTCAAATGCAGGATACAGAACGGCATCGGCCTGAGTTTGCAAGCCCTGATGAGGTGTATGCCTGGCAAAAAGAACAGCTTTTTGAACTCACCAAACGGTGGGCGCCGTCATACGAACAAGATTACAGCGAAGGATATTTCGGAACACGCTTATATCTTGATTTCGAAGATGGGGTAATCCGCGAAGTCGTGGCTGGTCTTGATGAGACGGTATTGGCTTTGGACTTGGGATGCGCGACCGGCAGACAGTCATTCTGCATGGATTCGTTGTTTGCCAGAGTGCTTGGGTTTGATATCAGCCCTGACATGATCAACATCGCGAATCAGCGCAAGCCAGAAGGATCTTCAGCCGCGTTTTCGGTTCAAGATCTTGAAACCGGCATACCAGTTCAAAGCGAATCCGCTTCTTTTGCGACAATGGGATTGGGGTTTGCCAGCGACATGCGAAATATTCGTTTCGTGCTGGAGGAAGTTAAGCGCGTGCTGGTACCCGCTGGCATGGCGGTGCTTTCGTTCTATAACCGTGATGCCTTGATATACCGGTGGAATTTTATTCCCTGGCCCGTAAGTTTGGCTGCGGAGATTGATTTAGACCATCATTGCCTTGATGTGCATTGGAGGAATAAATCCACTGCTAATGATGATGAACATAATCCCGAAGCCATGAGAACTATTTTTTCCATATTCGCGCGTCCGTATACCTTTGCTCAGGTTGAGGAATTATTGCCAAGAGGCATGGCCATAGTGAAGCAGTGTACGTATCCCACTGTTGCTTCTATACTGCCGAGCATACTGTTTGAGGACGTGGCAGTGCGCGAATCAGTGGTTGATGTCGATCGGTTCTTGGCGAGTCAGAATCATGGAGCATATTTGTTGGTCGTCGTACGTAAGACATAATCTCAAACGGAGGTGAAAGGTGTGCACGAGTACTGGGGTTGCCGAAGAGGCAATTCAAGAGAAAAAAGAAAAGTGGCTACACTGTATACGGTGTAGCCGATTCTGCAGGGAGGGTGAGAATGAGTGGTTTTGGAATCGAGGCCTGCATGAATCGTTCATGAATTATTCATTTCTTCCCACTGAAATCGTGTGTCAGCAGTGCGGTTGCGTTCCATATCCCGGAGGATGGTCAAACGTTTCCAAGGGCTGGGCCACGGTCTCGACATGGGGAAGAAACAGGCAGTGAGGTGTGCAATAATGCTCTTTTCAGATAGCCAGTATATCAGACAATGATATGCTGGCTGTTTTTTATGAATATGTTACTATGTTAGGAAAAGTTGAAAAGTCCACTTTTCAACTTTAAATGACATTCTAAAGCGCTTGTTGACAAAATTTTTAGGTATGCTAGGATGTAAGTACTTTAATAATTACAAAATCAATGATTCGCGTCCCTGGCGCATGCTGGGGGTTGGGCGCGATGAGATGGTTCCTGCGTTAGTGGGAATCCGGCAGACTCCGTAATCATGGTCTAGCTGATGTCGTTTGGCATATGCCAAGGCAGAGTCGGTAAAGTGGTCTAAATCCGTTTTGCTGGCGGATTTTTTTGCTAATATAAGGCATAAAATAATATATAATATTTGCCTTCACTGTAACACATAAATTCGTCAAAAATAGATTTTGACAACCAAGGTGGTACCGCGGTAAAATATCCCGTCCTTGATGCATAATTTTTAATTGTGCATTGAGGTCGGGATTTTTATATCTCATTTTGTTCTTTGATAATTTTTTGTTTCCACCATAACCCATAAACCAGGAAAGAGGTGTTGCTATGTTTTTACAGCATTTGTTTCAGAAAGAGAGCTTGCAAGGATACTTCAAGAAATGTTTCAAATATCTATTCATAGTAAGAGATATTCTATTGACCGTTGATGAAGATGTTTCTCCGGTTGCCATGATAAAATCCCATACAATGTCCGCAGGAATGTTCTGCGACTAGAAAAGAGAAAAAAATGGAACCTCGTATTATCCTTTTTGTGTGCAATGGCAATATTCACCGCTCTGTCGTTGCTGAGGTGCGTTGCAGACAAGCACTTATAGAATTGGGACTAGGAGAAAGTTATATAGTAATTTCGCGCGGAGTACAGGGATCAATTGATGGTTCGGATCCAACAAAACACAGAAATTTACAAGATTATCCCGTGTGGACAGAAGTGAAGCTATCTTTAGATGATTTAGGTATAGATATTTCAGGAGTAAACAGAACTCCTATTACTCTTGGAGATGTGGAATCTGCTGATACAATCATCGTCATGAGCACGGATGTTTTAAACGGATCTAAAGATATTGGCGATGAATGCTTGCGCGTTCAATTTCTACAATTTTTTCACAAAATGCATCTTTTTCTAGAGTTAGAAAATAGCAAAGAAGGAATAGATGATTGCGGAGAAACTGGAAGGCAGCCTAAGTACAGGGAAGTAAATGAACAAATATGCAGAGTCATTGATCACAATATCCAAACTATTATTGCTTGGTGTGATACCTAATCAGGAGGCGGTAAAGATGAAGATTTCGCGTATTTCTTTGAACGGCAATAAGCGGGGCAAACAAATTGCTCGCGAGTGCATGGCGCATCACTATGATCCCTTGGCGCGCAAAGAACAGTTTGGGCCGCTCATGGAATCCTTGGGCACTGTTTCGGTGCGAGACATAGACCGTGCGCTCAAACACGGAAGAAGCTTGACCATGGAAGAAGCGTTTTGCGGAATGGCGTATGTCATTGCGGCGACGAATTTGCGTTTTTACGAATTGTTCCATTGCCAGCTCGCTGATTTATATGGCAGCAATTTATCGCCTGAACACATCATTGCCATTGGCACTGCTTTTCTGCAGGTGATGGCAGCGAAAGAAACTTACCGCGGTCTAACGCCTGAAGAAGTCGCAGGTCTTGCAGCCGCGAGCATGATGGATACCATCTTCCAGATCGATTTTTCAGAGGTGATAGAAACATGCGGCATGGGCGGAGACAAAGGATTTTCCCACAACGGATTTGGAAAGAAAACCATCAATGCCTCTACACTTTCGGCGATCGTGCTGAATGCTCTTGGCGAGCCGGTTATCAAACATGGCTCGTATGCCAATACTTCAGCAGTCGGAAGCACAGAGGCAATTGAACTCTTTGGTGCGCGCACTGACATGGGTTCAATGGAAGATGTGGAGCGCATATGGGAGCGGTCAGGGTTCTGTTTTCTGGATGCACATTGGTGCAAGACAATTCATGATCTATCGCATCTTCTGATGATGGAGACGATTAATCACGTTGTCGGACCAATGAGTCCTCCGATTACGCCATATACTCGCATTCATCGATTAATGGGCGTGAATGAAAAAGTGCACCCTTCCGTGATTGCGCGCGCTTACGCCATTTTGCACCAACGAGGCATTCAAAGCGTTGGTGGTGTTGCGGTCGTGGGCGGTCTTGATAGGTACATCTCAGAAGTGAATGTTGATGATGTTGAAATATTCCGCGAGCATTGCGTTCTGGACGAGCTTTCACCGATCGCGTCAGTGGTGTCAATCGCGCACGAAGGCAATTACCGTGGTTCGTTTCTGGTAACACCGCATTGTTTCGGTATTGGTATTGATCCGGAACAGGTGCTCGTGAAAAATAAATCCGAAGCCATTCAGACTGCGAATGCGCGCGCACTCAAAGGAGAGGATAAAAATCTTTCTGCGTATCTTGCCATGAATGCGGCCATGGGCCTGTTTGCTAAACGACATGCTGGATGCGATACGGCATTTTTGGAAAGGAGGATTAATCCGGAGTATCTTCAGCTATGCTATCAGGAGTGTCATGAGGCAATCATGTCCGGCAGAGCTTGGCAGGCACTTGTGGCATACGTGGAGGCAAGCGGGGGAAAGATGTCGTACTTTTGAAGTGTAAAGGGCGGCTCACAATGTGAGATTCGCCCTTTATTTTCAAAGGTATGAAAAATTAGCAGATATGCTTGTCGTGTTCTATTTTTTTAGAGTATAATAAAAGAGGTATATGGAAACAAGAAAAAATACAATTGAAAATCTATATAAGCGAATTCCGGAGCATTTTTTGGAAAATTTTGGCAATGCTTGGGAAATTGAAAAGAAAAAAAGAACACACCTTGTTTCAATGAATTCCGACATACTCCGTTTTTTTAATCATGATCTGGGTAAGATATTAAAATGGACCAAAAAAATAGGCATGCATGGTCTTGAGGTTCGTCCGCAGGATTTATTCGGATTTAGTGGTTCAGTTGACCGGAAAAGAGTTTCGTCATTGCGTAAAAGCGCGATGGTTTTCGGATTCCATCTTTCAGACACGCAATACGCTCATCAACACAGAAAAGTTTCAGTAAAAGAAATACCAGCTACTTTTGCGGCGCGCCGTGCATATGCGTCAACTGACAAAAAGTTTTTTGACCATCTTCCTATAGGTATTACTACGAACAAGATGGCAACAATAATTGATTTTTTAAATCCGGAAATAGTAACGCACGAATTAAAGGCGCAGACGTTGGAGTTGCTTGAAAAGGCCTATGCTGTTCAAAAATACCAACTTATCAAAGCAGAAAATAGCACATAATATGAAAAAAATTTTAGACAATGCAAAAAAAACAATCATCGGCGCAGTCCATTTTCCGCCGCTTTTGGGGTATCATGGATTCCCGGGGTTTGAAATAGCGTTGAAGAATGCGAAACAAGATGTAAGAGCATTTGAGCAAGGCAAGGCGGATGCCATAATTTTTGAAAATAATTATGATGTTCCGCATAAAACAAACGTTGATCCCGGCACTATCGCGTCAATGGCTTATTTGTGCGCGCAGCTTAAGAGAGAAACTAAATTACCGATCGGCATCAGCGTGTTATGGAATGATTATCAATCAGCATTCGCTATCGCGAACATTGTTAAAGCGCAATTTATCCGCGTTCCTGTTTTTGTTGATAAAATAAAAACCAAACATGGAATTATTACCGGAAATCCAAAAGATGTATTATTTGCGAGGAAAAAATTAAAAGCCGATGACGTGCTTATTTTTGCGGATATACACGTTAAGCACGCGCAGTTATTGTCAAAACGATCTTTAATATCATCGGCAAAAGAAGCTCAAAAGCAGAGAGCTGACGCGATAATTATCACTGGATCATACACGGCCCAGGCGCCAGCTCTTGATGATCTTGCAAGCGTTGCGTCCACAGTTCGAATTCCTGTATTAGCTGGCAGCGGGGTTGACAGTAAAAATATTTCAACTATTCTAAAGTATTGCAAAGGGGTTATTGTAAGTACATCGTTGAAGAAAGGGCTGGCGTGGCGTTCGGAGAGGAATGTAAAATCCTATGAGCAGAGAATTGGTGCAAACAAAGTTAAACAACTGATCCAGTCAGCTAAAAACAAGCTCTTTTAAAAAAGGAAATGCACTATGAAAAAGATACTCATTATTGGAAGCTATGCGCGTGATGTTGTTTTGTATCAAGAGACAGGAGAACGGGTTATCACAGAAGGGGGTCCTGCATATTGGATTCAGAAGGCCTTGCGAGAGCAAGGGCATGAGCCAAAGTTGGCAACTGGAAAAGAGCCGGCCATAATTGACATTACTGTGTCAGGAGGTAAAGAAACCGGCATTATTCGTTCAGTATCTGGGATTACTGTTCAGGGTATTGAGGAATTCGACGCTATTCTCGTATCTACTGTTGCTGATGAATTTTTATTGCCAGAACTTTCCGGTTTTCTGGGTGTGTTGGCAATAGATGTGCAGGGGTATGTGCGCGCCGCGAAAATAAAAGGAATGAAAAAATTTAAAATTCCTGAATCTGTATTGCCTAATATCTCAATTCTCAAGGCAAATGAATCAGAATTGCGAAATTTGCAAGATGGTGATGTTGCGGATCAAAAAAAGAGGATACTTATTGTCACTATGGGTGAAAAGGGGGTCGATATTTATGAGAAAGACAATTTAATTCACCTTGATGCGTTGCGGGTTAATCCATCTGACACTATAGGCGCTGGCGATGTGTTTTTGGCTTCGTTTGTTGGTGATTATCTGCACAGCAGGAATGTTTCAATTGCCGGGAAATGTGCCATACAACTCGTTCGAGAATTTTTGAGCAGAAGGGGTTCACAAACAATTACTCAAGAGGAGAATACAGATGTTACCGAATAAGATTTGTCAGCTGAAAGGCGTGGATCAAGACGGACCGAACGTGGTGATTCTGGGCGGCACGCATGGCGATGAATTAACCGGAATTGAACTAGTAAAACAGATGCTCGCCGTATTCGGATTAAGCCAAGATCCAAGTGGCGTGCACGAAGCCCCTTTAATCTACGGGAATCTGTTTATGGGTTTCGGCAATCCCGCAGCTATAGATTTGAATGCTCGGGGCGCGTCCGAAAATCGTGATTTGAACCGTTCGTTTTCTTCGCTGGATATAGGCAGGAAGGTGCGGCCGGATGATCCTGTGGATGTCATCCGCGCCCGCGAATTGGTTCCGCTCTTTGAGCGAACCGATTATCTGTTCGATATTCACGCAACTAGCAACGATTCATATCCATTCGTATGCTTCGGAGAGTATGATGCTCGATTTCAATCCATCCTTGATCTTATTCCCGTAGAGAGAGTGATAACTGATCCGCTCCTGATTTACACCAAAGACCAGGGTCTTCCTGAATTGGGAACTACGGATTATTATGTGAATAGATTCGGCGGTAGCGAATGGAGTAAGAGAAGATTCGGAAAAAAACAGGGCTTGGGGATTTGTTACGAAACTGGCCAACAAGAGGATGTGCGAAGAGTTCCCTTAGCGATGTTTGTGGTAATTCGGCTTATGCGCCATGTCGGCAGTATCAAAGAAAAGATGGAGCAAAATTTGTACAATAGACTCGAGATAGAGCGCATAGAACGCCAGGCAAAACAGCGCATATATGCGATTACCCATCGGGTGGACGCGAGATCAAGCGACTTCAAGTATGCTGAGGGTATGAAGGATGGCTGGCTTGCGGTTGGGAAAGGCTGCCTGGTAGGCGAATACGGCGATGGGGAACGAGTATATACGCCAGCAAGCGGAAGTATTGTTTTTCAGAGAAAAGAGGGAAAGATAGATCAAGGCCGGTGCATGTTTTGTATTGTCCAAGAAATTGCTCTTTGATTTTCTGGTTTCAGGATTCAAAAAGGGGGTGTGCTCTGCGCATCCCTTTGTTTTATTTTTTGTTTATGATATGGTTTTAGTCAGTGGATTTAATTTATTTAGGCAAATCACAAATGAACTTTAACAAAAGAGAGGTGATACGTGAATAAAATAGATACTCAGTTGCGAAAGATATCTTCAGCCGGGCAGATGGGATTGATGACGCACGCGGTTGTCGGATATCCTTCGGTGCGCGACATGGTTCAAATTATCAAAGCCATGACCAAAGCGGGAATTGATTTTATTGAATTGCAGATTCCATTCGCTCATCCTGTTTTTGAAGGCCCGACTTTGCGATGTGCTAATCAAGATGCGCTTGAAGGAGGAATGACAGCTGAGCAGGCAATGCATCTTATGTATTGCCTGGCTCGAGTAGTGGATGTTTCGTTGTTGTTTATGACCTATTTCAAGGTGGTCCAGGATTATGGGATCAAAAGGTTTTTCGAAGATGCAGCGCGGGCACTAGTGTTGCGTTAAAAATCCAATGAAAATAAGCGTTTCTGAGCATGGTCTTCAAAAGTTTGTAGATCAAACTCAGAAAGCAATGTATTTATCGGGGTTTTCTCAAATTGAAAGACCTGTAAAATTTGTAGAATTTCGTATAAATCTTTCTTGATGTTCATTTCTTTTTTCATGATAGCAACCAATAGAAACGCGCACAAGGCAGAGCAGATTTGCGTCTTAACCGCGTTAGCGGAATA
>Ga0210057_1005464_pt1 | contig 16326 bp, 17 predicted proteins | sample CryGeyCG2114_010_2_FD_183968 | JGI IMG/M metagenome (GOLD analysis project Ga0210057, IMG submission 183968) | Groundwater microbial communities from aquifer - Crystal Geyser CG10_big_fil_rev_8/21/14_0.10 (SPAdes) (version 2) | ecosystem: Environmental > Aquatic > Deep subsurface > Groundwater ...
CACCCTCATCTTTACGAAGGGATTAAAACTTTTGTCAAGTTTATCGGCGCTGAAAACAGAAAAGCCGGCCAAGCGGCAAAAAAACATTTGAATTCCCTCGGAATCAAAACAAGAGTGGTTTATCCCGCCAAAACAACGGAACTGGGAAAACTTTTGGACACCACCTACTACGGCCTTGTCATTGCCTGGCACGGCGAAATGGAAAAAATATGCGATAAAGAAAAGGTTGATTTTGAAAAAGTTGCCACTGCTTTTAATAAAACTTACAATGAAGGTTATAAGAAATTAGGGAAAATAAACGTTATTCGACCAATCCTTTCTCCGCCCGAGAAAGGCTGTGGCGGACACTGTATGCTTGAAAATTCTATCTTATTAAAAGAATCCTTCCCGGCATATTCACAAACTTTTGATTTTATTTTAAGTATGGGCAAAAACAAAAATTTTATTCCAGAAGAAAAACCCCATCTAAATAGAACGTGGCTATATGCTGAATATTGGGGCAGGGGAAGAACCGCAAAAGACATCGCGAAAGAAATGGGTTGTACTGAAACAAATATACTGGCGATAATGAGAAGAAAAAACATTCCGCGAAGAGACCGAAAATGGACCAAATCGCAGATTAACAAAATTCTTAAGTTATCCGAAAATAAAAAATCTTTTAAAGAAATTGCTAAAGAATTTGAAGGCGAAAAAACATATAACGCAATTAGAAATCTTGCCTATAAAACTTTAAAAATTAAAAGCGGTTATAATCCCGCCATTATAAACGAAGAAACACGAAGGAAAATAAGCACGTCTTTGCAAGGTATAGAACTGGAAGATTGGGACGGCTTCAAAGAAGATATAAACGCTCTAATAAGAAAAAGCATCGCCTATCAAAAATGGAGAGGAAAGGTATTTAAACGAGATAAATATACTTGCCAAAAGTGCAAAGAAACGGGGAAATACATAATTGCTCACCATATAACGAACTTCGCACAAAATCCAAAAGTAAGAATAGATCCAAAAAATGGAATTACTCTATGCAAGGGATGCCACCTTAATTTCCATAATCAATACGGAAGGAAGAATAACAACGATAAACAACTTCGCGCCTATCTAAATTCTTAAATCACCACAAAAGTCTGGCCCTTGATTTGGTATTAAAATACAAAAAGAAGGATAAATAAATGAAAATACTCGGCGTCCACGACGGCCATAATGCTTCGGTTGCTCTTCTTGAAGACGGTAAAATCACTTTTGCTCTTCAGGAAGAAAGACCGACTAACGTCAAAAATTTTTTCGGCTTTCCCGAGAAAGCTCTTAATTTTCTTTTTTCTCATAAAAATATCGGGCCGAAAGACATTGATTTTGTTGCCCTTTCCTCGCACTACATCAGCTCGCCAATGAGTCCGGCTATGGTCAGCCGCCGCTTTGGCTGGCAAGGCACGCCGCTGGCTTTGGTGGCCAAAAAAATATCTAAACTGCCTCTCATTCAAAAAATCCGCGAAAAACAAAGTTTAAAAAGGCGGTTTGAAATTTTGAAAAATCTTGGCTTTGAAGAGAAAAAAATAAAAATCATTGACCACCACTTTGGCCACGCGGCAGCTGCTTACTATGGCCTCCCCAAGAACCCGAATGAAAAATATTTGGTTTTAACCCTTGACGGCGGCGGCGATTGGCTCTGCGCCACCGTCAGCATCGGCCAGCAAGGCAAAATAAAAACCATTGCCAAAACGCCTTACGGCCATTCCCTGGGCGACGTTTATTCAAGAACAACGTATCTGATGGGCTTCACACCTTGGGAGCACGAATACAAACTGATGGGCATGGCTCCTTACGTCGGCAAAAAACATTCGGAAAAAGTTGCCGCCATATTCAATCAGTATCTTAATTTAGACCCTCACAATCCCCTGATTTTCAAAAGAAAAATTTTTGAAGATACCAATCACATCTTGCCGAGATTGGAAAAAAATTTAAAAAGACAGCGTTTTGACAACATCACCGCTGGTCTCCAGAAATTTACCGAGGACTTGCTTGTCCGGTGGATAAGAACCTGTATAGAAAAAACTGGTCTTAATGACATTCTCTGCAGCGGCGGGGTTTTTATGAACATTAAAGCCAATAAAATAATTTCTGAAATTCCCCAGGTAAAAAGCCTTTTGATTTTTCCTTCTTGCAGCGACGAATCCAATTCTCTAGGCTCGGCCTGGGCCCTTAACGAAGAACTTCGACCAGGAACAAGTTCGCCTCTGAAAAATTATTACCTTGGACCAAGCTTTGACGATAAAAAAATAGAATCAGCCGTAAAAAAAGAAAGTTCTTTAAAGTATTTTGAAGTCAAAAAAATAAAAAATCCCAACAAAGCGATTGCCCGCCTGTTGGCTCAAGACAAGATTGTTGCCCGAGCCACTGGTCCAATGGAATTCGGCGCCCGGGCTTTGGGCAACCGTTCAATTTTTGCCGACCCGATAAACCATAAGGTGATTCCTGTTATAAACTCTTTCATCAAAAGCCGGGATTTCTGGATGCCTTTTGCGCCGATTGTTTTAAAGAAAAACAGCTCTCGTTATCTTAAAAATCCCAAAAACCTTAGTTCGCCTTATATGATGATGGGTTTTGACACCACAACTAAATACGAGGATTTTATTGCTGCCATTCATCCGGCTGACAAAAGCGCCCGACCTCAAATTCTGGAGCCGGGCCAAAATCCCGACGTCCAGGAAATACTTGAAGAATTTGAAAGATTAACTGGCCGGTCAATTCTTCTTAACACTTCTTTTAATCTCCACGGCTACCCCATTGTTTTCGGCCCCGAGGAAGCGCTTTGGACTTTTAAAAATTCAGGTCTTGAATATCTGGTGATGAATAACTTCATCCTCACTAAAAAACATGATTCTCGATAAACATCCTTTTATTTCGGTTATTGTTCCCTGCCGCAACGAAGAAAAATACATCAACGGCTGCCTTGATTCGCTTATCAGTCAGGATTATCCCAAAGAAAAAATGGAAATTCTGGTGGTTGACGGCGCAAGCGAAGACAATACCGAAGAAATAATAAAAAACTACGCGGAAAAATATCCGTTTGTTAAACTTTTTAAAAATCCTAAAAAAATTACTCCCGTTTCAATGAACATCGGCATTAAAAATTCCCGAGGCGAAATCGTCACCAAAACCGACGCTCATTCTGTTTACCAAAGCGATTATATTTCCAAATGCGTGAATTACCTCCACGAATATGAAGCGGACGCGGTTGGCGGCGTAGCCAAAGCTGTGCCCCCAAAAAACACCCTGGTCGCCCAAGCTGTCGCTTTAACTCTTGGTTCTTTTTTCGGCGCCGGCGGTTCTGGTTTTCGAACCGGCGTTGCCAAACCAGCATGGGCGGATACGGCTTTCGGCATTTGCTACCGCAAAAATGTTTTTGAAAAAACCGGCCTTTATAACGAAAATCTCGCCGGGAGCCAGGATGTGGAATTGAATCTCCGGCTAAAGAGAGCCGGCGGAAAAATACTTTTGGCGCCGGACATTGTAATTACTTATTACCCGAAAAGCTCATTTCAGGAATTTTTCCAACACAATATCAAAGATGGTATCTGGGCAATTTTACCGATGAAATACGGCGCCCAGCTCTTTAAAATCCGCCATCTCATTCCTCTTACTTTTGTGATTTCGATTCTAATATCTCTGGTCGTTTCATTTTTTCTGCCGCTGTTTCTGTATTTATTTATCCTCATTGTCGGCTTCTACTTTTTAACGTCTCTTTTTTTCTCCACCCGCATTGCTTTAAAGCAAAAAGACATTAAACTGGTGCCCTTTCTTCTAATTGCTTTCGGTATACGCCATTTTGGATACGGATTCGGCTCTTTTATTGGTCTTTTTCGGCTTATTACGGGCTAAATTATAACTTGACAAAAGTTTATCTTTAGATAAACTTTATACGTATGAATCCCGTTAGAGACAACCTAATCTGAAATATGTGTAATGCTTTAATCATAAAAATAACATTTGAAAGAAAGGTCAAAACCGCATTATCCACGGTCGCCTTTGGCGACCTGTCTCTAACGGGATGAACAAAATCGTCGGTCTAAAAGAATTCAGAGAAAATCTTGAAGGATACGCCCAAAAAGTGAAGAGCGGCGATACTTTTATCGTATTAAGACGCTCTAAGCCGTTATTCAAGCTGACGCCGATTGAAAAAGAAGAAGGCGAATGGGAAGAAGTGATTGATTTCACAAAAATCAAAAAAGGCGGCATAAAAATCCGGGAACTGCTCGCCAGGTTATAGATGGATCCCGTTAGAAATATTCTGAATATGATATTCATGCATTACATAGCTCTTAGATTAGTACCCCAACCAAAAGTCTGCCGTATCCAACGGTTGCCTATGGCAACCTATTTCTAACGGGATGGATAAAATCCAAAAAGCGCTCGAGCGTTTAAACGAGAAAGAGCGTAAACAAATAAAAAAATTAATCACCCAGATACAAGCTGGGTTTTTTAAAAATTTAGATATTAAAAAACTGAAAGGCCGGGATGATATTTACCGCGTTCGCAAAGGAAAATTAAGAATTATTTACCGAGCAGATAAAGAGGGACAAATTTTCATTTTAGCCATGGAAAGACGTTCAGAAAAAACTTATAAAAATCAAAATCTATGAGAGTTGCTTTTTTAGCCGGCGCTAATTCAATCCATGCTGTTCGTTGGATAAAATATTTTGCCGAACGCGGTCATGAAATTATCTGGATTTCGCTGGCGCCGCCGATTGACGAAGCTCAAGGACTTACTAAAAGGGTAATTTTTTATGAACTCAAACCTTCACCGCTTAGTGACATCAACGGACCATTTGCGATTCGCTATTTACCCTTTGCAGTCGGACAACTTAAAAAGATTTTAAAATCTAACGCACCCAACCTTATTCATGTCCATTCGGCAGGAACTTACGGTTTGGTTGGAACTCTGGCAAACTTTCATCCATTGGTTCTTACGCCGTGGGGAACTGATATTTTGCTTACCTCGGCTTTGAAAAAACCGCTGGTGAAATTCATCGTGAAAAACGCTGATGCCTACACCTGCGACGGCGAAAACACTTCTAAGAAATTGGTGGAACTCGGCGCAGGTAAAAATAAAATCCACTTAATCCGATTCGGCACCGACGTGGAGAAATTTAGACCTTTGGCAGAAAATAGAAAACAGAAAATAGAAAATAGAATACGAATTATCTCGCTACGGAGTTTGGAGCCGGTTTACGACATTGAAACTTTGATAAAAGCAGCAGCGATAGTAGTAAAACAATTTACTAAAGTTGAATTTATCCTGGCCGGCGGCGGCAGCCAAAAAGAATACTTACAAAAACTAGCCGAAAATCTCAATCTTATGAGGTTCAACCTCATAAGATTTGTGGGAAAGGTAAATAATGAAGAATTGCCGTCACTTTTGCAGACAGCCGATATTTACGTTTCCACTGCTCTTTCCGACAGCGGTCTTTCATCTTCAACCGCTGAAGCAATGGCAACGGCCTTGCCGGTTATCGTTACTGATAGCGGCGACAACAGAGAATGGGTGGATAGTGAATTTGTAATACCTGTTAAATCTCCCGAGGTATTAGCCGAAAAAATCATAACCCTGATTAAAAACAAAAATCTGGCTCAAAAAACGGGTGAGAAAAACAGAGAAAAAATTGAATCAGAAAATAACTACTACATAGAAATGACCAAGGTTGAAAAATTATATGAGAAAGTTATTGCGAGTCGCTAAAAGAATAGCCAATGTGGTATTAGGCACGGCCAGCGACAGCTGGTTTTGGAAATACCGTCATATTTTTGATAAAAGATGGGCGGAAAAATATATTTCTGAAAATTCTTTAAGCCATCCGCATCGCAAACTGCTCGTTGAGAAAATATTGAAGCACAAGCCACAAAGCATTCTTGAAATAGGGTGCGCCTCCGGCCCAAACCTCATCCTTCTTGCTCAAAAACTGCCGCAGAGCAAACTTATGGGATTAGACATAAGCCGGAGCGCGGTTCAAGCCGGCAGGAAATATCTGGAACTCCAAAACATCAAAAACGTAAAACTGGAAACGGGCAATATTTTAGACCTGAAAAAATTTGCCGACAAAAGCTTTGATATTGTTTTCACAGATGCCACATTGATTTACGTGGGCCCGGACAATATTAAAAAAGTAATAAGAGAGATGGCAAGGATCTGTCGAACAACGTTAGTACTTAATGAGTGGCACAGCATTTTAGAAAAATCTTTCCCCCATAGATTCCAGTGGGTCCACAACTATCAATCTCTCTTTAAAGAAATTGTGCCCTCGGAAGAAATAAAACTTACTAAAATCAGCGAAGATGTCTGGCCCGGCAACTGGGCAAAATACGGGTATATTATTGAAATCAAAATTTAATCCTAAAAAATTGAATCAGATTCGTTTCTAAAAGCAAATAAAGCTTATAAATGAAACTGCCACTGAGAGCAACTAAAAGGTTTATACAATTTCTCAAAGAAGGAGTTGCCTTAAAAGCTTTCCATAGAAATTTAATACCCCGCCTCCTGTGGCCGGCTACAGCGTAGGTCTTGCCAATATGACGGTAGATAAAAGTCAGCTCTGTTTTATTATTTGCTTTCTCGAATACAGGTAAATACTTTTTAACAAGATTATCTAATCCTTTCATTCGTTTTTCGGATGGTCTGCCGAAAGAGAGGTGACTCTGTTTACCGGCTGTCCTGGACACATACTTGAGGAATAGGGGTTTATTAAGCGCTCTGGCTTTGTACTGTTCATAAAAACTGATACCTAGTCCAACATCCTCATCATGGTACAATTCTTCATCCCATAAAATTTTATCAAACACGGCACGCCTCATAAGCCAGCCGTCATCAATAGTGGTATAAAAACTATCCTCATCTTTTTGAGGAAGAATATACTCTCTGCCATAACTATAAATATTAAACCTGCCAACTGATAACGCTCCGTACTCTTTTGAAAGAGATTCAAGAACCGGAATGCTCTCGTTTAAAAAATTGGGCAATAGGGCGTTATCGTCATCTAAAAAAACCACATAATCGCCGCTGGCCCTTCTCACGCCTGTATTGCGAGCCGCGGAAGCTCCTTTATTAAACCCGTGTCTAATATAAATAACGCGTTTATCTTTTTCAGAAAAATCTTTCATAAATTTTTCTGTACCGTCATTAGAAAAATCGTCTACTACGATCACTTTAAAGTTAGGATAGTCCTGCCCCAGAGCACTGGGTAAAGAACGCTCCTTGAGTAGGTCAAGACGGCCGCAGGTAATAAGAATGATACTCGCCTTTGGAAATTTACGAATCGCCATAATCTGTATTATAACTTCAATAAAAATTGACAACAAATAAAAGCAAAAAGGAGGAGTTTAGCGTGGTTTAGCTAAACTCCTCCCTTTCTCAAAATGTAGGCAGGGAGTACTCCGGACTGACCCATGGAGTGCTCGTACCTTAGTGCTAGTGCGCTGGGGTTGAACGGGATACCGAGTCGCTTCCTAACGTCTCGCTCGACGAAATCCCGCAACTCCACGATGCGTTCGGAAGAGAGAAGATCGGTGTACACAAAGGCCTGATACCCCTCGTTAGGATCCCCTTTGTAGTACTCTGCCGTCAGCCGGTAATCAACCTCAACGCTGTAGAGATTGTCGCCGCCATAGGTGTAAACCCAGACGCCCGGCAGTGAAGGGTGAGACACAGCCTCATCGTAGTAGGGAGAGCCGGGATAGACGGTGATGATTGTGACGTCGAAATCCTCGGGCTCCACTTCAAGGAGCCACCGGTGCGTATCCATCACCGTTTCTTCCGATTCCCCTGGATGGCCGATAGACATCAATGTCTTCACCTTCAACCCATGCCGTTTTGCTATCTCCATGCAGCGGCTGTTCTCCTCGCGAGTGGCCCGCTTGTTGATATTCCAGAGAATACGGGGTGAGCCGGATTCAAACCCCACTAAAATCCACCTGAAGCCGGCGTTGTACATCGCCTCCGCCTGCTCGTCGGTGAAAAGTTGGGCTTTGATGAACCCCCGCAGTTGAAACTCAACGCCCAGCCGATCCTGCATTTCCTCAAGCCCGTGCATCATCTGGACTATGGCTCTATTCACGTTTAGTTCGTCATCGTAGAACATGAACCCATCCACACCGTACTTCCGGTGAAGGTGCTCTACTTCGCCCAGGACGTTTCCGATGGAACGCATCCGAACCCGACGAAGGAAGGGTGAGTTTCGGCCGCCGCAGAACCCGCAGTTGAAGGGGCAACCCAGTTGAGTAATAAGGCTCAGTGCCCTTTTACCTTCAATGGAGTAGTGATAGCTGTCCACTTCAACGAGGTGGCGGGCTGGCCACGGCAATTCGTCCAGCTGCTCGTCTTTGAGGAAAAACTCCGTCTTTGGATCATCGGCATCAATGACTCGGTGGAGGTTGTGGCCGATGGCTTGATGGATTGCAATCTCGCCATCGCCCGCAACAATCACGTCAAACATCTCCTCAAGTTCGCTGAAAGAACGGCTGGCGCGACCCATTACTCCCTTTTTGCACTCCAAGCGCCTTGCCGCATGAAGCAAGGTACCGTGGGGACCTCCTAAGATAACTCGGCCCGAGGGGTGAGTAGTCCTAATTACTTCAACAATTCGACTAACTGCTGGCATCTGAGGAGTGGTAGCGGTTATGCCGAAAACTTCAGTATCAGCTGAAGCTACGTAATCGCGTACCACCTCCTCATAATTCTCAACGCCCGACAAATCGAGTACGTCAACGGGGGTTAACTTCTCGACCACCGCTGCTACCTTGAGGACGCCCAGCGTCATAAAGACGCGCTCGTCAAGGAGGAAGACCGACGGCGGGATTATAAAACATACCCGCCCAGTGGTTTCGTTTGTCATCTCAACGTCTCCTTTCCTTAATGTCCGTTATTTTGTTATTTAAGAATCTTGTATAATAGTATCAAAAAAACACGAAATTAAGCAAATTTTCCCACCATAACCAAAACTAAATATTTTTCTCACTGGAAATACTTCCAAAGCAGCTGTAAAACTTTTACAAATTTCCTCCCAATAGATTTTATCAGTTTAGGAGGACGTAACTTGGCCGAAACTCCGTATAGAAATTTTAATAAAAACTCATATAGGTTCTTCAGCAAAAGTACGTACCTGTTCTTAATGCGGTCTCCTAAAGTGTTTTGTTTCACTTTTTGAGCAAAAGTTATGCTGTCTGCAAACTTAACATTTTTAAAATACTTTGACTTATAAACATGATCAGCTACAACCTTTTTAGGGCCAGGCCATCCGATAGTATCGTGGAAAGCCATGATGCCTCCCTCTATCACTTTAGGAAACCATAAATCGAAATCTAATTTTACAAAATCGTATTCGTGTTCACCATCTATAAATATTAACTCAACGGGCTCATTAAAATCCTTAGCCGCTTCCTCTGATGTTTTGACAACGGATATCACTACATCGTCAACTTTTGCTCTTCTAATGTTGTCTTTAAACTCTTCAAGGGTCCAAACTTTTCCATACCAAGCTTTATGAACAGCGCTGCCTGTATGAGGATCAACTGCATAGACATTTACCTTGTTTCCATTTTTTGAACCAAGAGCTAGGTAAATAGTGGATTTTCCTTTCCAAGAACCGACCTCAACGATTACGCCTTTTCCCTTACAACTCTTTGCAAGTTTATAAAGCAGTTCCGCTTCTTCATCATGCAGCCATCCGTCAACTTCATCAGTTAATTTTTTAATTTCTTTAATATCCATACCTTTAATAACTTTAGATTTAATTTCCATAGTTTACTAACCGTTTTTCCATCTCACGCATACATTTACCTCACACGTCTTATAGTTCTGTAAAGAAAAGGCGCTCTAAGTAAAAATTTAAACGTTACAAATCTAAGCCACTGGCGGCGATACGGAAACGGGGTGTTCGGAAAATCATGACGGTGGCGCTTCATGACCTCTAATGTCCATTTAGCGTCTTCATAACGTTGTCTTAAAATATTTCCGCTCAAAAACGAACCTTCCCGATATTTCAAAAAATAATCGGGTAAAACTGAAATTTTACCTATCTTTGAAAGTTTTAACCATAAATCATAATCTTTGCCCCGAGGCAAAGTTTCGTCGTAACCGCCTGCCGCCAGCGCCGCCTTCTTCCGGAACATTACCGACGAATGAGCAAAAGGATTGTTTTGAAAAATTATTTTTCTCAATTCTCCGTCGGTGAAAGGGTGATTGGTTCTAATAATCTCTTTGTCCGACTCGGCGTCAACCACGACCACGTTTGTCCCGACAAGAACGCAGTCCTGATTCTCGTCCAGAAACTTAACCTGCTTGCCTATCTTGGCGTTTGAAAGCCAGACGTCATCATCGTCAAGAATAGCGACATATTCACCCCGCGCCGCTTTGAGACCAACATTTAAACTCTTGGCAGAGCCGAGATTATTAACATTCTTGACATAATTGATTCTTGGGTCGGAGAAAGACCGGACAACTTCTTCGATTTCCTTGGCCGGCGAAGCGTCGTCAACCACGATGAGTTCAAAATTGGAAAAATCCTGAGAAAAAACGCTTTTCATCGCCTCCCGGAGAAGTTCAGGACGATTGAAAGTGGTGATAATAACGCTGACTTTGGGCTTCATTATCGTTTAACTCTCAGTTTTTTGTTGATTTCATCCACTTTTTTCAAAAGCCCGAAATTGACGCCGTGCTTGTTGGCAAAATCAATGATTGCCTTTACGTCTTTGGGGAAACAACCTTCGCCATAACCCCGATAACCGAGATGAAAAATTTCCAAATGGCTTTTGCCGATGCGCGGATCGGTGGCCGCCGCTTCTTTGACGACGTCGTAATCAATCCCCAACCGGACGCACAAATCGTAAAATTGGTTGGCAAAGACGACTTTCATCGCCAAAAAAGAATTGCCGAAATATTTCACCATTTCGGCTTCGGTGGCGGACATTATTTTAACGAACGGGGCTTTCGGCAATAAACGGAGGATGCGCGGAGCAAACGGCCGGCTTTTTTTGGTGTAGCCGATAATTTGACGGTCGGGTTTAAGAAAATCGGCTCTTGCGGTTCTGGCCCTTAAAAATTCTGGGTTGAAAAGTATCCGCTGTTGAGGAAACATTTTCTGGAATCTGGCTGTTGAACCGGGAACAACTGTTGATTTCACAACCACCGTTTTCCCACCTTTCAAATTCCTTAATGACTCCAAAACCGCTGAATCATCATAGCCACTCTTCTTATTGTAAGGAGTAGGAACGCAGATAAAAATGATGTCGGCTTTATTCACTTCTTCAACCGACCCGATTTTTTTATATTTATCGTAAACGAATAACTCTTTCTTCAGCTTGCATTTTTTGTCAAACCAATGCCGCAAGGCGCCGCCAACGTATCCCAAACCAATGATGCCGATATTTGCCTTGGGTTTAACCATTTTAATTCCCTCAATTATACCCTATAATCTAAAATAACTCAAAATGCGATTAACGCGACACTTTATGTATAAAAGGATTGCTTCGGCATTTGAAAACCCGATTTCTGGGAAAATTCTTGGTATAAGCGAACTTGACGACATAGGTTTCCTGATTGATAAAAACAGAAGTGAAATAACCACAACCACTTATCCTGAAATTGATATGCAGAACCTGCCTTTTGAAGAAGACACTTTTGATTACGTGGTAAGCGATCAGGTTATAGAACATGTTGAAAATCCAATCAAAGCTGTTCAAGAATCGCATCGGATTCTTAAAGAGGGTGGCATTGCCATACACACCACCTGCTTCATTAATCAATACCACCCTTCACCAAAAGATTTTTGGCGCTTTTCACCTGACGCTTTAAGATTTCTTTGCCGAGATTTCAGGGAAATAATCCAATGCGAGGGTTGGGGCAATAAGGTCACGGTTCTTCTTTGTTTCCTGGGTGATCGCTTCCGGGCAATGGAAATACCCGAAAAAAAGTTCAGCGTCAGAAATCTTATAGCTAGATTTAACCAAAAAAGGTATCCTATAACTACATGGATAATAGCAAAAAAATAAACTTTGACTTTAACGCCCAGTTTAACTGGGGAAAACAATACTGGCTTAGTAAAACGGATTTTATTGATTGGTACCGCTACCTCTTCATGATAAAAGAATTGATGCGCTTCAAACCGAAAACAATCCTTGAAATAGGCGAAGGCGGCGGCGTGGTCAAACAAGTGATGAAAGAGGCGGTGGAAAAATACGAAACAATGGATGTCAATGAAAAACTGGAACCGACCTATTTAAACGATGTCCGTAATCTTATGCCCGAACTCAAATCAAAATTTGACTGCGTTATCGCCGGTGACATCTTGGAGCACATTCCTTTTGAAGACTTGGAAAAAGCTCTGACTAACTTGTACGCTTATCTTAAACCGAATGGCCGAGCTTTAATTACCATCCCCCACCGAGCCAGTAATTTTATGTATATGACGCCGCTCCAAATGCCAAAAGCCATCCGCGTTCCAACGGGGTTCTTAAGCATGGGCGCTTTTTACCGTCGCTTTATCAAAAGAAAAATCTGGATTGACCCCAATCATTTATGGGAAATCAGCGATGGCCATCATAAAATAAAAGACGTTGAAGTAAAAATGAAAAAAGTTGGCTTTAAAATGGAAAAACTCCAAAAACTCGTTTACGTCGATTTTTGGACATTGAAAAAGTAAAAATGGTTAATTCCTAACCTATCCCGTACCTTACAACGACGTTTTAAGCTTTTTAAACTTCAACACTCTCTTTATTTTTATGGACATTTTCTACGATCGTAGAAAACGTCCATAAAACACCAATCCGCAATAAACATTTAACTAATTAAAAGATATTAAACGATATCTACTTCGGTAGCCCTGAAAAACTTAACAAATCTAATTAAATTTAGATCGGAAAGTGATTTAACGAATTCCGAAGGTAAGGGTGCCGGACCAATCCAAACGCTTTTCTGTAAAGGTTTGAAATCCAGAAGTCGAAGTTCAAATCTCAACCAATCTCTCGCTCGCCTTTTTTCCTCCGGTATGTCAAAAGCTACAATCATATTCCTCTCTTGCCTAGAATGTATTTTGTGAAAAATGCGGCGGCTTGGATAATCAATCCTCCTTGCTTCATAATCTTTGCCTTTTTGAGTTATTTTCCAAATCCGATCCGAATTTTCAACCAAGCCGCGAGCCTTAAGACGACTCAGTGTTTTCCGCAATGTATCATCCTTTAATTCCTTGACGTTTTTACCCAATTTACCTCTACTGGCACCGTAATAACCGTTTATGCGCTGCCGCATCAAACGGTAACCGCCGGAATAACTGGAAAGAATGGTTAATAGATCATTGCCTAACCCCATAATAATATTCTCGCTATTCTTCTTAATTTTATGGACAAAATTTACGACCGTCAAGAGTGTCCATAAGTGTTTCAAAAACAATGAAATTGGCTTAAAATGGATAATTATGACAGAAATTAAATCTCGTTCCGCTATGGCGGCGGCTGGGAAAAAATTCAGAACCAAAAACATTTCCCAGCGGGTGCAGAAAATCGTTATCTCGCCCATTAAGGAAATGTCTATTTTGGCTGACGAGCTCGTGGAGCAAACCGGCGCCAATATTATTTCTTTTGGCCAGGGCATCCCTTATTTCGACACCTATCCCCATATCAAAGAAGCGATTAAAAAATCGATTGACGAACCAGACACTTCAAAATACACTCTTGAGCCGGGAATTACGGAATTGCGGGAACTGATTGCCAAATATTTGGAAAAAGAAAAAGGCGCCCAAAACGTTCAAGCCAAAAAACAAATCATGGTGTCAGCCGGCTGCCAAGAAGCCGCGGCTTGCGCCATTGCCGCTATCGTTGACCCGGGCGATGAAGCGCTTTTGCTTTCACCGGCTTTTACTTCGCATATTGAACAAATAATCCAGTGGGGCGGCCAGCCGGTTTTTGTGCCGCTTGATGAAAAAAACAATTGGCGCTTTGACATTAACGAATGCGAAAAAAGAATTACTCCAAAAACAAAAATCATTGTTTTCAGCAATCCTTCTAATCCGACCGGCAAGGTCTTAAACCAAGAGGAAATGAAAGCCATTGCCGATTTGGCCATAAAACACGACCTTGTTATTATCAGTGACGAAACTTATGATTTTTTGACTTATGACGGCGTTCGTCACATTTCTTTTGCTTCAATGCCTGAAGTCCGCGACCGGACAATTATTTGCGCCAGTTTTTCAAAAAAATACGCTTTAACCGGCTATCGGGTTGGCTACGCAACAGCTGATGAAGGCATTATTGACCACATGCTTAAAGTTCATGACGCCTTAACAATCTGCGCGCCGGCCATTTCTCAAAAAGCGGCCATTGCCGCTTTAAGGGGTCCTGACGAACCGGTTGATGAGGCGATTAAAAAATTTGAAAAAAACCGGGAACTGATGTGCGCCGAACTTGATAAACTTTCCGATATTTTTGAGTACCAAAAACCCCAGGGCGCTTATTATATTCTTGTAAAAGTTCACCCCGTTAGAAATAGCCCGCCCCAAGGCCCTTCGGGCGCGCAAAGCGCGGGCGAGATTTCTAACGGGGTAAACTCATTTGAACTCGCCCTAAAAATCTTAAACAAAGCTCGGGTGATTGTAATTCCGGGCGCGGCTTTCGGGCCCGAGGGCGAAGGACACATAAGATTTTCTTTTGCCGGCGAACCGGAAAACATCAAAAAAGGATTTGAACGCTTAAGAAAAGGATTAATTTCCGGATTTGATTTAGAAAAAAATCTCGGTTAAACTACTGATTATGATAAAAAGATTGTTTGATTTATTTTTCTCTTCTTTGGGATTAATTCTTCTCTCGCCTTTTTTCTTGGTAATGGCCATTTGGATAAAACTTGATTCTTTAGGGCCGGTTTTTTATCGCGGCGTGAGAATGGGTAAAAACTGGAAAACTTTTCGGATTTTTAAATTCCGCTCAATGGCGGCCAATGCCGAACAAGTCGGCGGGCCGTCCAGCCGCGAAAACGACCCGAGAATTACCAAAAGCGGCAATTTTATACGCAAATGGAAACTTGACGAACTGCCCCAGCTAATCAATGTTTTTTTAGGTCAGATGAGTTTGGTTGGGCCGCGTCCAGAAGTGGTGGAATATGCTAATCTGTATCAAGGCGAAGAAAAAATAGTTTATACCATTAAACCCGGCATTACCGACCTTGCTTCGCTCTGGAACGCACATGAAGAAGAAATGCTTGCCGCGGCCAAAAACACCAAAGAAGCCGAACGATTATATCTGGAAAAAATCAGGCCGGGAAAAGTTAGACTCCAGATGAAATATGTCAAGGAAATGTCGCTTTGGACCGACGTAAAAATAATTTTCCAAACTCTCAAAAAAATCTTCCTGTAAAATTGACCTAATTCTCTCAAAAAGCGATAATTAAACCGCGATGACCGACTACAAAAAAATAGCGACTGAAGCAAGAAAAAAGGTGCTGGAGATGATTTACAAAACCCAGAGCAGTCACATCGGCAGTAATTTCAGTTGCATTGATATTTTGAGCGTTCTCTTTGAAAAAATGGATTTGAAGAAAGATAAGTTTATTGCCAGCAAGGGTTGGGTGGCGGCCTCGGTTTATTATTTTCTGGCCCAAAAAGGAATTATCCCCAAAGAAGATTTGGGGCGTTATTGCGGGCCAAACGAAGAAGTGTACATCGGCCTGGTTGAGCCGCACAACAAATTCGGTTTAGAATTTGCCGGCGGGAGTATGGGTTTCGGTTTGCCGGCCGGCGTCGGTTTCGCTTTAGCCAAAAAATTAAATAGTGAGAAGGGGGAAATTCATATTCTGATGAGCGACGGTGAAATGCAAGTGGGGACGACTTGGGAATCAATTTTAATCGCCAAACAGCACAACCTTTCCAGCGTGGTGGTCTGGGTGGATAATAATCGGCTCCAGGCAATGGGACCAACCAAAGACATTCTAAACATCGAGCCCTTGGATGAACGGGTTAAATCTTTTGGGTGGACGGTTCAAAGAATAAACGGCCATGATTTTGAAGCAATTGAATCTGCCTTTGAGAAAATATCGGCTTCAGCGCCGAATATGGTTATCTGCGATACAGTCAAAGGAAAGGGCTGGAAAAGAGCGGAAAACAACAACCTCTATCACTATAAAAACCTGTCGGAAGAAGAATATAATGAGGCGATGGAGGAATTAAAAAAAACATGGGTGAAATAATACAAAATTTAGACAATCGCCGGGCATTTATTGACACTCTTTGCGAACTGGCAGAAAAAGATAAAGACGTAATCTTCATAATTCCGGATGTCGGTTTTAACTACGCGGAAAAA
>Ga0210057_1005465_pt1 | contig 16325 bp, 18 predicted proteins | sample CryGeyCG2114_010_2_FD_183968 | JGI IMG/M metagenome (GOLD analysis project Ga0210057, IMG submission 183968) | Groundwater microbial communities from aquifer - Crystal Geyser CG10_big_fil_rev_8/21/14_0.10 (SPAdes) (version 2) | ecosystem: Environmental > Aquatic > Deep subsurface > Groundwater ...
ATTCTGTTTGGTTTAAATTTTTTTCATAGTCAGGCCTATAGGCAATTCCCCAATGGGCATAAATTGGCCAATACTCTGCAGCTATTTGAATAAAATACTTTCGGGCCGATCTTATTGACATAACCCTATCGGGAATTTGAGAATGAAAAACAGCAAGTAGTCTAGAAATTCCGCCCTCTGCTACTATTTCATATACTACATCAGCCTGAGAAATACCGGCCTGGGGCCTAGCATCTACATGATTATTTATCATAATAGCAATAGGCTTTCTGCTTGTAACGTCTTTGTACTTGTCTTTAGTTAAATAAATTCCATTTGTTGGGTTTGGAAATTCTTTAGAATTGGTGCTTTCAAGGGGAGAGTTCTTAGAAGTGCCTGTTGGGTTAGAAACTTTAACCTTTTTTTCAACTAACGGGTTTTTGGTGAAGGTATTTTTAGAAAACAAACTAAAATAAATTAATAAGCAGGCACCCGCAAATAAAACAAACAAAGAAAAAAATAAGAAATATTTATTTTTAAAGTTAAATTTTAAGCTTTTTATTGGATTAGCGCCAAACGTAGATTTCTTTCTGTTTTTGGATTTGTTTTCGTTTTTAGAATCAGCATTTCGATCAAAAGAATCATTTAAAGAGCTTATTGAAACTTCATTATTAGACATTTTATATGAAAATAAATTACTAGAGACAGGCTAATGGTAAGTATTCTATATGAAAAAGGTAATTATTTCTACTTTTTTATTTGAATCGTATATAATAAAGCCATGAATAAAAAAGAAAGAAGAATAAAAGAAGCCCTAAAGGCCAATATCATAAAAACAGAAGAAAAAGAAATTGTCAAAAAACCGAGCAAAAAAAATAAACTAAAAGAAGTAGAGCAAACATTTAAAGAAAATTTCTTAATAAAAGATTTGCTTTTAACCTCAATAACATTATTCTCTTGTATTACCTCGATTGTAATATTGTACCTTGTTTTAGGTTAATATTGCTTAAAACTGTTTGACAAATACTCCAAAAGCTGTTTCTCCCTTATCCACCAGGGTATCGTTATAAAACAAATCTACAAATTCTACGGTATCTGTATAAATACTTAGATTATCTCCATTAAAAGTTTTTGTAGCTTTTGATAATAAAAAACCTTTAAACAATGAGGTTTCTTTGTTCTTTACTTCAATAAAAACCGGCTCTTCTCCAGTAGCAACCACTTTTAAAATATTCTTGCTTTCCTTGTTACCTATTTGATCAGCTTTTGTAAAATTGTTATATACCGTAAATGTCCTGGTGTTTTCTACGCCAAAACTATTTATTGCCCTTAAAGTAAATTTATTAACACCGGGAGATAAGTATAAATTCTCTGAAAATTCTCCGGTATTACTAACTTTAATTTCTCTATCGTTCAAAGATAGTTCAACATCTTCCGAAGTGTCACCTTTAAGAAAAACAATTCCATCATCAACAGAAATTCCATCTTCGGGAGAGTTTATATTTAAATAAGGGGGTTCTTTTATTTTGGAGTATTGAATGTATCCAAAAACAAGAAAAATAATTAAAAAAGAGGCCAAAACAATTCCCAATATTGTTTTGGGAGTAAAAACTGTACTACTAAATTTATTTTTACTATACGGAACAGACTTGGTCTCTACAGCAAAATCTCTTCTCCAAAAAGCCAATACTTTGTCGGTATCTAAGTCCAAAAAATCAGAATACTTTATCAAAAAACCGCGAGCTATTACCTTACTATCAAAAACTGTATAATCTCCTTCTTCGAGAGCGTGTAAATATTTTTCATGGATTTTGAGTTTACGCGATACCTGTGCTAAATCAAAACCCATTTTTTCTCTTTTTGTGTATAAAATATCACCGGAAGTTTTCATAAAATCGTAATTAGGTAAACTTTTTGCAGAATAGTGGTTAGCTCAAAACATCATCAGGAGAATCAATTAAAACATCTCTGGGTTTGCTTCCATCACTGGCACCAACAACTCCATTTTCCTCCAATTCATCTAAAAGCCTAGCTGCTCTAGCATAACCTATGCTCAATCTTCTCTGTAACAAGGATGCCGAACCCTTACCTTCTTCTACCACCGTTTTAACAGCCTCAGGAAATAAATCATCGTTCCATCCACCGCTCGATTTAGAAGATCCATCAGAAACACTATTGCCACTAGAAACTACTTCGTCGTTATATTCCGGGTCTATATCAGAAGCCTTTAAAAAACTTACAAGTCTATTAACCTCATCATCTTTGGCCCACACACCCTGTATACGCTTAGGTTTAGACGATTCTGGAGAAACAAATAACATGTCTCCCCTACCTAAAAGTTTTTCGGCCCCAGCGGTGTCAATAATAACCCTAGAGTCGATTTGAGAAGCAACACTAAATGCAATTCTGGCCGGAACATTAGCCTTAATCGACCCTGTAATTATATCTGTAGAAGGTCTTTGTGTAGCAAGAACTAAGTGAATGCCAGTGGCCCTTGAAAGCTGAGCTATTCGTACAATATGTTTTTCCACCTCATTTGAGGCAGTCATCATTAAATCAGCCAACTCGTCTAAAATAACTACTATATATGGCATAGCTTGAAATCCGGATTTTTCGTTATAGGCATCAATATTTCTTGCCCCAAAACTAGATAAAACGTGAAGCCTACGTTCCATTTCCCCAACAACCCACTTAAGAGCATTAACTGCTTCCGAAGGTTCAGTAATTACAGGCGTGATCAAATGGGGAATATCTTTATAAGAACCCAGCTCTACCCTTTTTGGATCAACCAAAATAAGCTTGCACTCATCGGGGGAATTATTAAATAACAATGTAGTTAGTATCGAATGAATCATAATAGACTTACCAGAACCAGTAGCGCCCGCAACCAACAAATGAGGCATCTTGTTCAGAGGATAAAAAATATCAATACCCGAAACATCTTTGCCTAAACATATACTCAATTTGGACTTCTCCTTTGCTTTTTTGTATTCCGAAGAATTTAACATTGGTTTCAAAAAAACAGTTTCTTGCGAAATATTTGGAACCTCTACGCCTATTAACGATTTTCCAGGTATAGGTGCTTCAATACGTACCTGCCCATTTGGGGAGGCCAAAGAAAGAGCAAGATCGCTTTGTAAGTTAGTTATACGGCTAGTTTTTACTCCCTCATCAACTCGTAAAGCATATTGTGTCACGGCAGGACCAGTATTTACATCTACCACTTGAGCTTTAATGCCAAAAGAATTTAAAGTTCTTTCAATTATATTTCTTCTTTGAGTAGTGTCCCCTGTATCTGCCTTAATATTATCCCCATCATTTAACAAAGTTAAAGGTGGGTATTCCCAAATACTATTTCTAAAATGCAATTTGCTATCAATAAGATTTTCTGACATATTTCCATTATATAAATTGCCTTCAATAGATGCATCACTTGAATTAGATAGGCTACCAATACTCGAAACCACCGATTTAGAATTTGCTGAGCTTTTATCACCCGACTTAACTAGAGAAATAGGCTCAGATAAAGAATCTACTACACGATAGGCATCGGATTCCAAATCGCTCGGAGCTACAGAACTTGCAGTGGTAATATCGTCAATAGAAACATTTTCAGGATCAAATAATTCCTCTTCAACCTTTGAAAGTTTATCAAGGTTTCCTTCTATCCCCCCCTCTGGTACTTTTTTAGATACAAAAGGTATGTTTAAGGATCTTATGTTTCTAATTCCCTCAAAAAACCTTATTATAAATGAGATGAATTTGCTATTCAAAATTAAATAAAGGCTAATAAATATAAACATTAAAATTATAACTACCGTACCAATTTTACCTACAAAACTTGAGAACAGGTCATAAAGTAAATTTCCAATAAAAGACTTGTTTCCCAATAATCCATCAGATAAAACGGAAGAAAGGAATAAAAATAAAAACCCGCCCAACACACGTTTATTAATAAATTTAATTTTTATCAACGGGTTAAGATAAACTCCGAAAACAAGAAAGAATACTCCTAAAAAAGCGGTAGATATACCAAATTTAGATATAAGAAATAATTTTAATGGGGTTTGCTGGGGCTGTATATCTACAATTACTATTAAAATACCTAAAAATATACAAAGTATAGAAACTATATTTAAGTACAAATATTCTTTTTTCTCCTCTTTCTTTTTTCTGCCCATAATATATAAGATCAATATATAAAAACTACAAATAAAAAGCCACTTGTTAGTTTTTTCTAATTACTTTCAAAAAAGTATCTTTGTCTACGTCAACCCTACCCATAACTTTCATTCGCTTTTTTCCTTTTTTTTGTTTATCTAAAAGTTTAGTTTTGCGGGTTTGGTCACCCCCATATAATTTTGCAGTTACATCTTTTCTATAGGGCCTTATAGTTTCTCTAGCAATAATTTTACCACCAATTGCTGCCTGAAGTGGAATGGAAAATTGCTCCCTGTTAAGTTCTTCTTTTAAACTGGTTACTATTTCCCTACCCCTAGATTCACTACGCTCTTGATGAACTAATGTAGATAAAGGTGGAAATATTTCGTTATGAATATATATGTCTAATTTTACAATATCTGCTTTTTTATAGCCAATAAACTCGTAATCAAAAGAGGCAAATCCAGCAGTTAAGGATTTTAAATTGTCATTAAAATTTACAATTATCTCAGAAAGAGGGGCTTTAAAAATAAGCTTAACGGTTGTTCTATTAGATATAGAGATATATTGAGTATCTACAAATTCACCTCTAGAAGAAGTAGCCAATTGCATAGTTTTACCTAAATATTCTTCAGGAGTTACCACAGTAACCATAACAAAAGGTTCTTTAATATAGTCAATTTTTGTAGGATCGGGAAACTCTCTTGCAGAAGATATTTTATATGTTTTTTTATTTTTTTCCTTTATAACATAAGATACTGAAGGATTAGTCACAATAATATCTATATCAAATTCCCTTTTTACTCTTTCCAACAAAATATCTGCATGTAAAATACCAAGAAAACCACAATTAAACCCATACCCTAAAGTGCCTGCAGATTCCGGCTTGTATGTAAAGGAAGAATCATTTAAGTGCAAAACATCTAAGGCTTTACGCAAATTTTGAATATCTTCAGAACTTTTTGGAAAAACACCTAAAAATACAATGGGCTTAACAATTTCAAAATTTGGAAATACCTCGGTTGCATGACCTTGCAATAAAACAGTATCACCAACATTAACTTGTGAAAGATCTTTTAAACCTGTAACAATAAAACCAACTTCGTTTTGCTTTAAACTTTCAGAAATTACTTTTTGAGGGTTAAAGTAACCGGTATCTTGTATTTCAAAATTTACCTTGTTTGAATTTAAATAAACTTTGTATCCTTTTTTTAAATCTCCTCCCTGGACCAGGCATAAAATTACCACGCCAACATATTCGTCATAAAAAGAATCAAAAATTAATGCTCTGGGGTATTCCAGTTGAATTACCTTATTGGATTGCTTAAAACCGGTACTTTTTTCTATTAAGTGTTCTAAAAGTTCATTTACTCCCTCACCAGTTTTTGCAGAAATTCTAAATATATCAGATTCTGCAAAACCAAAATTAGATTTTACTTCCTCTACCACCCGATCTACCTCAGCATTAACCATATCCACTTTGTTTATAACAGGCACAATTTCCACATTTTGATTTAACGCTTTGTAAGCATTAGAAATTGTTTGTGCCTGTACTCCTTTAGTAGCATCTACTAATAAAAATGCATAATTGCAGGCATACAAAGCTTTTGACACCTCATAAGAAAAATCCACATGGCCTGGGGTATCTATCATGTTAAATTGTATAGGCTCGCTTTTATAATTATAAAAAAAACGAACCGCCTTAGACTTTATAGTAATTCCTCTCTCTTGTTCTAGTTCCATACTATCCATAAAAGAGTTCGAAGTATTACGGTCCTCTTTTTTTGATAGACTTATAAACTTGGAGGCAAGAGTTGATTTACCATGGTCAATATGAGCTATTATAGAAAAGTTAATTATTTTCATTGGGTAAAACAATCTGTAATAATTGCTTAGGAGCATAAACCACATCTATATTTCTATACACATTATCACTTATAGTAGGTTTTCTAAATAAATATATTTGCAACAGACTAAGCAATAGAAAGATTATTACACCTATAGCAAATGTCAATAGTAAAGAACTAATATTTTTGTTATTTTTCCTCATAATAAGAAGATAAAGTAATAACTAAATTCAAAGAATTCTCTGCATCTTTTTTACCATTTGTTAAATTTAGTGTAGACACTTTGAAAAACTGGTCGTCACTAAACAACGAGCCAAAAAAACGATCTATATTTTCAAAATTACCAGATAAATTCATATTATAAGAAACGGTTCCGTCTTGCTTGGAAATCAAATTTAATTTTGTAAGTTTTACTTCGTTTTTTTTACCGTAAGTATCAGCCTTTCCTATTATAGAATAAGGGTCATATTCTAAAGGAATTTTAGATAGTATCTTGTCCTCATACCTTTCAATGTTGTTATAGTAAACAGATAGTTGTTTATAATTCTCGAGAGTACCATTTAATGTTTCTATTTTATAATCTAAATCTTTACCCGTTATAATCTTTCTTTCTATACTTCTGTACGAAGGAAGGAAAAAAAACAGAAACAGTACCAAAATTAAACCAAAAGTTAATCCAAACTCCAGTTTATTGGAATTTTGATTATCTGACAAAAAAACTTGTACTTTATTTAAATATTTTGCTCTAAATTCCATAATTACTTAGTGTAATTAATTTCAAACACGGATTTATAAGAATCAGAAGAACCATTATAAGAACTACTTGTTAGTATAACAGAGCTAAATCTAGGTTCATTAGAAACAAGCTCAATAAAACTTGAAAAGGTAATGGAATCTTTGCTAACAGCTTCTATGGTCATTCTAAAATCGTTGGTAACAATAGAATTTATTTGAATACCCGATGGGGTAGACTTTCTTAAAAAATCAAGAATAAAAACTGGGTCCACACTTGTTTGTTTTTCAAGGCTAATTCTTGAAGCGACCTTTTGCATTTTATCATATTTTTCAGCAGGGTCTCGCAGTGTTCTAATTTCAGAATCTATAACATTTATTTTCTCGGCCCGTAAAACATTAGATCTTTCTAAAAATAGACCATATAAATACATAAAAAACAACAAAATATTAACAATAAGCAAAATATATTTGCCTAATCCCTGAATCCAACTAAACAGATTTTTCTTTGTATTTTCCGGAGGTGTAAGATTTATTTGTACAGGCATTGCTAAAATAATAACACTTGTAGCGGCTTATTTCACTAAGTTTGAGTGTTTAGTATATTTAAAAAATAAATCGCGTAAATACTTAATTCCTAAAAGCTCTGTAAACAAAACGTAAGTTAAGCTTCCTATAAAAATAATGATCGTAGTTAATATAAAAAGAGGTATAGTACGTGTAGTATCGAAAACAACTTTATCTAAATAGATCATAAGTAAATAGGTTATAAGACCACTAAATAAAGTAGCGTAAGCCATTTTTATTAATTCAAATAAGGAGCTTTTTATAAAATTACCTACAATTTTCACTAAATAAATATATAGTAAAAGTGCATTTAATAAAGACCCCAGGGAAAAGGCCAAGGCAAAGGACCACACACCCATTTTATAATAAAAAGAAAATACAACCGATAAAATGAACGAAATAAAAAGTGTACCAATACCAATATTTGTAGGTGTTTTGGAATCTTTAAATGAATAAAAAACCCTACTAAAAATCACTGACAGAGTTTGAGCCCAAATAGAGATACTAAAGAAAGCCAGAGTATACGCGGTTAAATTTGTACCCAACCAAGAAAAACGGTCTCCACCAAACAAAAGTCTTACCAATGGAATACGCAAAACAAAAAACATAATGGCCAAGGGCAAGGTGAAGTAGCTTATTTTTAGCACATACTCTTTTAAAATACTCCTGATTCTTACCATTTTCTTTTCAAAAGCATAATCAGAAAGGGTAGGAAGCATCGCTTGCGACAAAGAAGAGCCAAATGCATTTACCGGCATTGTTTGAAGCTGGTTTGCAAACTCGTAAATTACTATATAAGAAGGGCTTTGGTATATTAAAGAAATAAGCCCATTTACCAACAAAATATATAACCTATGCACCGAAACACCTAAAATTTTAGGGACCACTATTTTAAAAACCTTTTTTATACCTGTATCAAGTGATAAATATAAATAATGCCTATAACCTAAAATAAACATTAAAGGTAATTGTATAACCACACCAAACAGTGCCCCTAAAACCATTCCTAATGAGGGGGCCAAAATACCAAATTTATTGTAAAAAAATAATGTCCCTAAAATAATACCAGTATTGTAAAAAACAGGCACAAGCGCAGGTAATATAAATCTCTTATATGATTGTAAATAAATACTGTAATAGGTTGAAACAAGTAAAACAAGCTGTGAAAAAAGTATGTATCGCATTATCTGGGACATTAATGATAAAGAATTTTCATCAAGGGAGTTCCAACTAATTAATTTAGAAAAGAAATCCGAAAATATAAAAATAAATATGGAGAAAAAAATATAAAGAATTAGCGAGAAGTTTAAAATATTTGAAATAAATAGATTAGCCATTTTTTTGCTTTTTTTCTTATATTCCGAAAAAACTGGGATAAAAGCTGAAGAAACAGCGGTTACAACAAGTAAGGAGTATAAAAAACTAGGCAACTTATCAGCCATATAAAAAACACCCAGTTCAACGGAGTCTCCAAAATATGTAGCTAATATTCTATTTCTAAACAAACCTATAAAGGCAGATATAAAGTAGGTTATAGAAACAATAATTGCGGCAGAAGATAATGAATCTTCAGAATTTAATATATTTGCTAATTTATTAAAATATTTTAATGTCATTTGTTTATATGATCTTACCAAACCCTTGCTATTGCAACAATTAATTGGTAGTATTTTGCTATGGCAAACACTAAATCAGCTAAGAAACAAATAAGAAAAATTAAGAGTAAGACCAGTGTTAACAGATATTGGAAGGTAAGTATTAAAGATAGTGTAAAAAAGTTAAACGAGGCTATAGAAAAAAAAGATAAAAAAGGTATAATGGATTTACTGGGCAAGTCGAAGAGTTTAATAGACAAATCAGCCCAGAGAAACGTCATACACAAAAATAAAGCAAGAAGAATGAAATCTAACTTGCAACAGAAAGTAAATAAAATTTAAGTAAAATATGACCCTGCCTCATAATATAAAAATAACAAGATTTCTACTTATTAATATACTGCTCGTACTTTTCTTAGTTCTCCCTTTTAATGCTTCAAAACTAAAAGCAGCGGAAATATATGTAAACCCGGCAACGGGGACTGTAGATTCCGAAACCTTTACTTCGACAATTACCTTGGATCCTACTTCAAACACAAATATTCAACAGGTTAAAGTTTATATAAAATACAATCCCCAAGTTTTAGAAGTGACTAAGGTAAGTCCCGGTGATTTTGATAGTTACCAGAACACAAGCAATGATGAAGCTTCCGGAATAATCGAAATTAATGCGTCCAATAGTCAGGTTTTAACCACAGCCGATATTGTAAAAATAGTTGGGGTTGACTTTAAGCCTCTGGCTAATAATGGATTTGCAGATATTGAGGTTTTAAATACAGAAACGTACCAATCGCAGGTACTAGATTCCTTGGGAACAAACTTACTTACAAACACAAACAAAGCAAGCCTTTTACTTGATATACAACAAAGCAATGCAGTACAAAATGTTCAAAATACCAACAACATAGTACAGGCAACAGTTCCCTACGTACCAAAAACAGGTACAAATAATAACATACCCCTTACATTTATATCTTTGGGTACTATATTAGTAAGTTATACAATAAGAAAAAGTGTTAAATCAAAATATTAAAGGCTTTTTAACCTTAGTTTTAATTATAACCTTAATATCGGCTCTGTATTTTGGATATAAAGGTATTATAGAGCCAAATTTTATAAATAAGAATCCGGGGCAATATCCCGTGAGTACTGAAGACACTCGAATAGCCCCTCAAATAGAAGTTCAAAGTGATTCTGCAAAAGTAAGCTGGGAGACACCCTATACTAGTAAAGGTGCTGTGAAATTCTCAGGTAATAAACAAGATTGTATAGATAACAACAGTAATTGCAGCACATTAGAATCTAACGAAGATACATCACATAACCTAAATATTACAAATCTAAACCCCAATCAAGAGTATTTTTATAAAATAATGATTGATGGAACAGAGTATCCCCTTGCCAAAGAGGAGTTTTTTAGCTTTACAACAACGGCTTCTGCCAAACCGGATAATTTACTTGACCAAACTAATTCGCAAAGTACTGACAAAAATGCCTTGTTACAAGAATTTAAAGGGGCTCTTGAAAGCCAAGATATGAAGTTTGATTTCAATAATGATGGTAAAGTATCTTCATTAGACTTTCCATTATATGTAAATAAGAATAAGTAAATAGAGCTATACTTTCCTAAAACAAAATTATTCCGCACAAATTTTTTGGTAAGTCTATTGTGGGTATTATTTTAAGATTACATTAGTATAAATACCAAAAATAAAATTAGCAATTCAATACTTATTACAAAAAAAAGGGGGAATAGATAAAATTTTATTCTATTTACAAAAACTATTTTATTCATTTATTGTAACTCCGACAAAACTATATATCGATACTTTTTAGATCCGGGGGGGGTGCAAGTCATTAAGGTGAGGGTTGCTTTATTATATAAAGAGGGGTAATAAGTACTAAAAGGATCCACTTCTTTTGGTAACAATTCTTTTTTTATCTTAACTTTATAGATATATTCTTTAGTACCCATATTTATAATGATTTTATCCCCCTTTTCAAGTTCAGGTAGTTTGGTAAAAATAGTTTTATAATCGTTAACATTGTAAAAAAAAGGTAACGAAGAATGTCCATAAACAAAAGAATTTCCAACCTCACCCGGTAAAGCGGTACCGCTGTAGTGTCCCAAAGCATGGCTAGGATCTAAAGAAACAGAATCTATGTCAACTCTAGCGTCTTTAATACCCAAAGAAGGGATACCTAATAAAAACTGGTTGTATTTTATATTCCTTTCTATTTTTACAGGGTTTTCATTGCTGCTTAATTCGTTAAAAGTAAAACCATCATCTACTCCTTTATAAACATAACTTAATACGGTACCTTCAAAAGGTTTTGTAAAATTAAGTGAGGAAGACTTATAACTCATTGAAACTAGTGATGGAAGTGCAATAAAATAAAAAAAAATCAGTATCCCAAAAACAAAAAGTGCATTAGAAATAGTTAATAATGATAACTTCTTTTTACTTGTACCTCTATTGTTAACATCTTTGGAATAATATTTCTGAAATGTAGAATACTTCTTATTAAACATAATGGCAGGTGTAATATTATTTAGCCCTGTATATTATAAACATAATTAACCCAGTTAATACAGAAAGAGAATCGGAACCAGACTTAACCTTATAATCAGCCTCGCTCAAAGCATACAACAAATCTTTAAGATAGGCCTTGTTAAAGTAGGATTTAGAACATATATTAGAGGTTTTACTTTGCACATATGGATTTATCTTACTAAATTGGTCTTTGTTATAAAAATACAATAGCATGTTTTTTAAATTAAAAAATATCATTGAAATAAAATATATTTCATCGGTATTTTTAATTATTTTGTAATAATACCTAAGGGCCAATTTTGTATTTCCCATAAAAAGGTTGTCTAAAAACTTAAAAATATCATTGTTTTTTGACAGAGTGTACTTCTCTTTTTTATCAAAGAAATCCAAATATTTCTTTGTAATAGTATTCTTGGAAAAAATAAAAACTAAATTATACGTGGATTTAGAAAATCTCTCTAAATAAGAGTACAGATCCTCTAGCTGTATATTATTTAATAATAGATCAACTATTAAACTCTGATTTTTATTTTCAAATAAAGAAGAATTGAAACAAGTATTCTTTAGAGTTTCCAGATCACCATAAAAATTTGCATATCCATTATTCTGAAATTCCTTCGTTTTATCATTTATTCGTAGTAAATTGTTTCCATAAAGTATGCTAATCATTTTACGTTAATTGGCGTCACTATTATTAGGTTTAGGTAAAGCATTTATATTACTATTAGAATAAAAGTAAGAATTTACAAAAGACACTAAAGCATTAGGAGTTTTTTGAATTAAAACGTATCTTCCTCCATAATTATCATAAGAACCCTGAACTAAAACCCCGCCATTTTCAAAATCACCGCGATCACTCAAAACCTTAGATTCTATTGTATAAGAACTGGAATCCTTCACCAAGGGTAATGCCGTTATTAACTCATTTATTGTAAAATCTGTTTCGATAAACCCAGAAAAAGTTGAAAATAAATTTCTAATTTTATTTACATCTGTTAGAGTTTGAGAATTTAATATTTTGTCTTTAATCGCAAGAATAACTGCTTGTTGTCTTCTAGCCCTTGCAAAATCGGTGCCTTCAGTAGTGTCGTAACTATGCCTAGATCTTGCATATTTTAAAGCTGTTTCTCCATCTAGATGGATCTCTCCCTCTTTAAAACTTAAAGTTTCGTATCTACAAGGAAAATCCGTGTCTTTTAAAAAAGTAATGGGTTTGGTGGCATCGGGCTCCTTTTTATGAGCATCTTCCCACTCTTTTTCACGTTCCTTTTCCAATTTATCTATATCTATTCCACATGTTTCATTTTCCCAACCAAATTTTGGATATAAATTGTCGGTAAAAGCCTCAGGATTATTAATAGTAATACCATCGACAGCATCTACCACTTTTACTACAGAGTTAAAATCTGCTTTAGCAATGTAGTGAATATCTATTCCAAGAGTTTCTGTAATCTCTTTTTTTAAGGCCTCAAGACCGGTTGCATCCCCTCCTTCTAAAGTGTAGACTTCGTTAATTTTCATTCCCCTTCCATCAACACTAACCCACAGGTCTCTAGGCAAAGATAAAAATTTAACGTCTTTCTTTAAAGGATCCACAGAAATAACCATTAAAGTATCTGTTAATGTTCCTGTTTGCAAATATTTGGTATCCCTTGTATCTATTCCAATTGCCAAAATATTGGTTCTACCATCGGTGCTGTTTAGTTTTTTACTGTCACCAAAGACTTTTGTTATAGAGTCTACAGGTGAGGTAAGAAAATTATATAAAAAATAAACACCCACACCCAGGCATAAAAAAAACAATAGGGACACTACTATAAATATAATTTTTTTCATACGCTATTTTAAATATAAATTATCAAATAAATGAAAATATAGAATTACTACTTGTATAGTATTTCTAAAAGTTTAAAAAAATCTTCGCATTTTAAACTAGCCGAACCTATCAAAAAACCTTCTATAAAATCTAATTCTGTAATTTTTTCGACATTACCGTAGTTTACACTGCCTCCATAAATCAAACCATTATCTGTTTTTAATGTATTGTAAAACTGCCGTATTGAATCATTTGAGGCAGCAGCAGTCCCCCCAATATTTTCAACAGGCTCATAAGCTATCAAAACATTTTTTTTATTCTCAATACTATCAAATTCATCTTTGGTACTAACACATACAATAGGCTTAATATTAGATTTCAATAGAAAGTTAATTTTATTATTTACCTGAGCATTGGTCTCACCTTTATTTTTTCTTCGCTCGCTATGGCCAACAATACAATAAGAACAAAAGTCTGATATCTGACTTGCAGAAACCTCGCCTGTATACGACCCTATTTCGTACTCTGATACGGTTTGAGCGCCAATATAGAAGTTTGGAAAAGATTCTATCTTGCTTTTTACCAATTCTAAAAAAGGATACGAAGGGCAGAATATGATTTTCAGATTTGTGTTTACATTCAAACTTGAAATTTTTGAAGTAAAACAATCAAAGTATTCATTTAACTGGTCTGAATTAAGATTTTCTTTGAAGTTAGCTATTAAATACATACTTACTTTATATTAACAGAGTCAGAAAATTTAAAATAGTTTTCTATACTTTCTTTTATAGACTTATTCAAGTCACCTATTTTGCCAGGAAATTTTTCTAAAAACTCATGGTCATAGTCAAAACCCAAAGACTGCAAGCACGAAAAAACAAGATTTATATCATTATATATAGGCTCTGCATAAGCACAACTAATTAAGGATCTGGGTAAAACAGAAACATTTAAGTTTTCCATATTTTTAGATAGAGCACACCCCATAGGACATCCATAACAAGAAGGGCTGGTTCCCTTAACTACTAGTAATTCACTTTCTTTATCTAAAACTTTTCTACGAACCTCATTATAATTATCTATGTCAGGAATATAAAATTCACCTTGTGGAGAATATACCAATCCTAAAAGATTATTTTGGGGAAAGAATTCATTTTTTTCTCCATATGAAAAATAATCATCACTTAATATTTCATTTGAGAATTGGATTTTTGTTCTACGGCCACTTAAACCCAAACTATCAATATTAAAAGATTCCTCGGCGTTTATAAAACGGATGTCTTTACCAACTAATTCAATATAAACTGGGGTAGGACTTGAATTATAAAATTCTATAGAATCCAAATATGAAAGACTCATAAAAGATCCAATTTTTCCCCCACCCACATATTCTTTATAATGACCTTTAAAATAAGAAGTAATAACAGACTTTGAGGTATATGGAAACACACCGCATAAAGGGCCTGTAGTAATAGAGACATAGTTAGAGGTAGGTTCTGTGTTAATCAACTCCCTCAGTAGAAACAAAGAAACCGGTTCTCCCCCAATATACTTGTTTATTTCAGGAAAACTTTTAAAAAAATAATCTTTTGTGGATAAATCTATTTGAAGTATGTTCCTTTTTTTTTCCATATGATTAAACCTCTTCTATTAAAAAACATCCCCTAGGACATACATCAACAATTTCTTTAAAATCGGTCTTAGTTCCATAATCTATAACAACTCTATACTTGCCGGGTTTTCCTATAATCTTTATAAAAGATTTTGAGAGGTCAATCGTTTTTCCAAGTAATAAAGAAGATTTAACGGCGCAAAGACCACACCCTATACACCTTTCTTCTTTTGGTACCGTTAAGATTTTTGACATGTTATGTATATGTTAAATACTACGAAAGATGACTGTCTAACCAATTCTTGAATTGAGTTTCTGCCATAGCACCCATTTTTCTATCAATTTCTTTATCATTTTCATCTAAAATAACAAAAGTAGGGATGCTCATAATACCATATTTTTGAGCTTCAGATTGGTTAGAATCAACATTTATTTCAGAAAAATCAACCTTGCCTTTATAATCCACTAGAACTTTTTCAACTGTAGGTTTCATAGCAATACAAGGCCCACACCAATCCGCATAAAAATCAATTAATTTTTTCATAATTTTCATATAATTTTATAACGTTTAATATTATAATACATCATACCACATGTGTTTAGGCACTCTTTTAAATTTTTAATTCATATGTTAAAAAGCATTTACATTTTTTCATTATTATTTTTTATAATAATCTGTATTATTCCTTTTAGAGATTATAGTATTACCTACCTAGAACCTAAAATAAATGCGACAGAAAAAAAAGATCCGGAAGATAGATTTGTTACTACCGCTCTAAAAAAAGAATATGTGGAGGAGTCTTTAATATATTTTACAGAGGCTAAGGATTTAAACAAAGATGCTCCTATGGTTAGTGCAGAAAGTGCCCTAGTCATTGACATGAATACAAACAAAATAATCTATGCAAAAAATGAAGAGGTAAAAAAACCCGTTGCCAGCTTAGCAAAAGTTATGACGGCAATAATTGCCGTAGAGCATGCAAAAATGGACGAGAAAATTAAAATTTCTAGTACAGCGGCCAAAGTTGGGGAGAACACCATGGGATTGAAAAAAGATGAAAAATTTACGCTAGAAGAATTACTATACGGACTTATTTTAGACTCGGGCAATGATTCAGCATATGCCATAGCAGAACATGTAGGAAAAACGGAGCAAGAATTTGTAAAATTTATGAATCGAAAGGCAAATTTGTTAGGGGCTTACAATACAAAATTTGTAGATAGTTCCGGATTAAACAGTCAAAACAAAGAATTTTACTCAACCGCAATAGATATGGCAAAAATGGCCGTATATTCACAAAATAATCATAAAGAGTTAAAAAAAATATACGCAACTTTTATAAAAGAATTGCCTGAGACAGAGGAGCATGAATATAAATATTTAGAAAATCAAACTAATTTACTAACAACCTACCCGGGAGATGGGGGTATGAAAACAGGATATACAGAAGAGGCGGGGTT
>Ga0210057_1005466_pt1 | contig 16324 bp, 16 predicted proteins | sample CryGeyCG2114_010_2_FD_183968 | JGI IMG/M metagenome (GOLD analysis project Ga0210057, IMG submission 183968) | Groundwater microbial communities from aquifer - Crystal Geyser CG10_big_fil_rev_8/21/14_0.10 (SPAdes) (version 2) | ecosystem: Environmental > Aquatic > Deep subsurface > Groundwater ...
TCCTGTGCTACTATTACTTCTTTGGCTCTCTCTCCACCAGGTTCTGGCGTTAGAGAAACACGGATAGTGTCACCTATTCCTTCCTGCAATAAAATGCTAAGAGCAGCTGCGGAAGATATTATTCCCTTTGCACCCATGCCGGCTTCTGTCAGACCCAGATGCAGAGCATTCTGACAACGTTTTGCAAGCTCCCTGTATATACTCACTAAATCCTGCACGCGACTGACTTTGCATGAAATAACAATTTTATCGGCAGGAAGGCCAATCTCCTCAGCCTTTTTAGCACTTGTAATGGCGGAAAGCACCAAAGCTTCCTGTAATACTTCTTCTGCAGTTTTTGGTTTTGAACTGGCAGCGTTTTTATCCATAAGAGTGGTTGATAAATCCTGATCAAGGCTGCCCCAGTTTACACCGATACGTACCGGTTTATTATTTTTAATGGCAGTTTCCACCATGATTTCAAATTGCTTATCTCGCTTTTGCCCGAAACCAACATTACCCGGATTAATACGATATTTATCGAGCAACTTTGCAGATTCTGGAAATTTAGCGAGCAGCGTGTGACCATTATAATGGAAATCTCCTACTATAGGGACTGAACAACCTTTCTTTGCTAAGCCTTCATAAATAGCTGGAACAGCATTTGCTGATTCTTCATTATTAACTGTTATACGCACAATTTCAGACCCCGCATTTGCAAGGTCAATGATCTGGCTTGTTGTGGACGCTACATCAGCTGTATCGGTGTTGGTCATGGATTGCACCACAACAGGGGAACTTCCTCCCATGGCTACACCACCTACCATAACGCGCTGGGTTTCATGCCTTTTAGCCGGAAAATTACTCATACGATGCCCAAGATTGTGTGGAATCAGCTTGTTACAACAGAATCGCTTGTTTTATCAAGTTATTTCGTTAATTAGAAATTGTGACGGCGCCGCGGAGCTTATTTGTATCAAGGACTATTCCGCCATCACTTTTCTTTTCAAGATTATCGAGGGTTGAGACATGCTCTCCATCCAAATACAACTCAACAGATTCCTGTGACCCAGCTTTCATGATAAGGCCATCTTTCTCAGGAAGGAAATATGTATCGCCGTAATTCATTTTCCCTTCATAAACCACCCCGCCAGATGGGTTCTCTATAACAAGTGTAACTTCATCATTAGCAACAATTGTCACAGTAGGGTTGGGATTTGAAAGAACACCTAAAACTTTTTGTGCACGTTCATCACGAACTTCTGGAATATCATAAAATTCTGACCAAACCGCGTAAATTACAATAGAAGTTACAATAGAGGCAACAATGATCATAAGGCTAGGGCTGAATTCTGCACTTTGTGGGTCGTCTGTTGCGTCAATAATAGTTTCTTCCTCTTTTTCAGGAACCTCTTCTATTATTTCGTCGCCCCTGTTTAGCTTGTCAATTATTTCGTCGCCATCGAGGCCAAGAAATTTTGCATAGCTGCGAAGATAGCCTTTTGTGTAAACTCCTCCTGGCAATGATTCAAACTCACCAGATTCCATAGCTTTTATATAAGTGGCCCTTATTTTAGTTTCTTTAACCACATCTTCAATGCGGGATTTAAGTGCTCCGCGCGCTTTACAAAGCTGGGCGCCAATAAGAACGCCAACATTTTCTTTTTTCTTTTTTGCAGTCATAAAAAAATCTCTCCCGGGCCGATTGCAGAACAATATAAGCTGTTTTAGATATTATCAACAGCCTTGTTTAAGCCTCATTAATCATTATGCTCTGCGTGGCTTTTTTGCCTTATTAAACAGTGTAAAAAAATTGTTAGTTGTTATTTCTGCAACAGATTCATAAGAAACATTTTTAATATCTGCTATCAACTCTGCAGTATAGCGAGTATAGGCTGGCTCATTTCTCTTCCCGCGGTAAGGAATAGGTGCAAGATAAGGGGCATCAGTTTCTACTAGTAGTCTTTCCAAAGGCAGGTCTTTTACTATCTCGCGTAATTCCTCTGATTTTTTAAAGGTAATAATGCCTGATATTGAAATATACATCCCTAAATCTATAGATTTTTCAGCAAGTTCCTTCGAAGAGCTAAAGCAGTGAATTAAGGCATTAAATGGGCCTTTTTTCATTTCTTTCTGCAAAATATTGATCGTATCCTCATCAGCATCTCTGCTATGAACAATTAAGCCAAGCCCTGACTGCCTTGCCGCCTCAATATGGCTGAGAAAACTTTCCTGCTGCGCGCTTCTTTTACTATGCTCATAATAATAATCCAGCCCGGTTTCACCTATGCCTATAACCTTGGGGTGATCAGCTAATTTTATCAATTCATCAACGCTGGTTTTTTCTTTATCAGCTTCATGTGGGTGAACACCAACAGAGGCATAAATATTTTCGTATTTTTCTGCAACGGAAATTACTTCTGGAAATTCGCTTATTTTCGTGCAGATAGTCTGCATAACACCTACCCCATTATCTTGGGCATTGGCTATTATTCCATCAAGATCACCCTTAAAATCCGGAAAATTAAGATGGCAGTGAGAATCTACAAGAAGTGGCTGGCTCATTTTCAGGAAGCCTCTTTCTTCTCTTCAAAGCGCGGAAATACGCCTTCAGGTTTTGGTAATAATGTTCCTGGTTTTAATTTTTTTGATAAATGCTCAAATTTGCGCTCATCTTCTGGCACGGCAAGCTGGTCTAATATATTTGAGGCAGCCTGCGGGCAGAATGGCTGAAGAAGAATAGCTATATGTCTAATTATTTCTGCTAACACGTAAAGTACGGTATTCATCCTTTCTGGATTATCCTTCTTTAATGCCCATGGCTGCTGCCTGTCTATATATAAATTAGCTCGTCTTCCAGCTTCTACAAGCTGCTCTATTGCCAAATCAAACCTCACTCCTGTTGTATAATAATCTAATACCATACAAGCTTTTATTGTTCCTGGAACATCTGCAAGACTCAATATATTATTAACTTCAGTTATAATATCTTTATCTTCTTTTAAAAATGAATTAGATGGGATCTTGCCATCACAATTTTTGTTGATCATGGAAAGGGTTCGCTGAGCTAGGTTGCCGATGTTATTTGCAAGCTCGCTGTTTATGCGCTGCCTCATGGCTTCACGGCTAAAATTGCCGTCATTGCCGAAAGGCACTTCCCTCATGAGGAAATAGCGGGTCTGGTCAATTCCAAATTCATCAACAAGATTTTTAGGGGCAATAACGTTACCAAGAGATTTTGACATTTTTTCACCTTCTATGGTCCACCAACCATGTGCAACTATTTTCCTTGGTAATGGCAGTTTTGCTGCCATAAGGAAAGCTGGCCAATATACTGCATGAAAGCGCAATATATCTTTACCAACAATGTGGACAGCATTACCCACTTCGTAATCTGGATGTTGCTTATTTTGTTTTTTTCTGTCTTCTGCATCAGCCAGCCAGAATTTATTATAATCCTCACCTTCAGTATTAGGAAAGCCAACACCAGTCAGGTAATTGGTAAGGGCATCTATCCAAACATACATTACATGTTTTTCGTCATCTGGAACCGGCACACCCCATTTAAAACTTGTGCGGGATATGGAAAGATCTTTAAGGCCGCTTTTTACAAAGCTCACAACTTCGTTGTAACGCGATTTGGGAGTTATAAAATCCGGGTATTGCTCATAAAATTTTAGTAATGGTTCCTGAAATTCTGAAAGCTTGAAGAAATAGCTCTCTTCTTCTGTCCACTCTACTGGCGCACCTGTTGGAGCCATGCCATTCACAAGTTCTGATTCCTGATAAAAGGCTTCGTCGCGTATCGAATACCAGCCAGAATAAACTGAGTGATAAATAAAACCATGGCTGTTTATACGCAGCCATAATTCATGCGCAGCTTCCTTGTGTCTTTCTTCTGTTGTTCTGACAAAATCGTCATTGGTAACATTAAGAATGTTATCGCCGCCATTAACAAGATTAAGAAAGCGCTTGGAAACTTCATCTGTAAAAGCTTGCGGCTCAACTCCAGCATTTTTTGCGGCTTTATCAACCTTTTGCCCATGCTCATCAGTGCCGGTAAGAAATTTAACATCATAACCGTCAAGCTTCATGAAACGTGCCATAACATCGCAGGCTATCGTTGTATAGGCATGGCCTATATGTGGCGAATCATTTACATAGTAAATAGGTGTCGTAATATAAAAATTCTTACTCACTTTTGGCACTCAATTTTATGCATTACAGGATTTTTCTCGCAGATAACCAAATATCTGAATGGATGCATTCTTACGATCCATATGCAAATGTTCGGTTTCTGCAGAAATGTGGCCTACCTTTTCCCACAAGTAGGTAAGATGGTCAACAGAATGTTGGTTTGCAAGAAACGAAAGAACCTCTTCTTCTCCGGGAATTAATTCAGATTCATTGTTGTTTTTTATTTTCTCTTTAACGGCACCTGCAAGAAGGCAGCTAAGCATATAAATAAAAACTCGCCATTTTCCGGAGTTTTTTTTGTCTGCCAGCGCTTCTGATAATTGATATATAGCTGGCACATCAAGAGAGGGTATTCCTTTTAAAAGTTCAAGTAGCTTTTTATAAAGGCTGTAGCCTTTCATGGCATAAATTTCCGAGGCAAGACCAGGCGAACCAAATGATATACGTGCGGCAAATTTTGCTTCTTTTTCTTTTAAATCAGGTATGGTGTTTTCCATCACCTTAATCACATCATTCAGCTCCATAGGTTTTAGATTAAGAACACGGCAACGTGACCTTATTGTCGCAGGAAGATTCCCAGGAGAATGGCTAACCAGAATTATAGCTGTCTTATTTGGCGGCTCCTCAAGAGTTTTAAGAAGTGCATTTGCTGAATGCCTGTTCATATTATCAGCACTATCAATTATAACCACGCGCCAACCAGAGCCAGAGGCTGTGTGGCTTAAAAAATGTTCTATTTTTCTGATTTCCTTTACGGTTATCTCTTTTCTTCCTGCAGCTTCATCAGGTTCTACTACGAGCAGATCAGGGCATATTTTTTGCGCAATAGATTTGAAAATGGAGTTTTCTGTTTCCATTTCAAGAGAAGGATCCAAATCACTATTACTTCCAGAAAAAAGTCCGGATTCACCTTCTCCTTTCAATAAAAACCTGGCAATACGATATGCCAATGTAGCTTTTCCTGCTCCTTGTGGGCCGGTTATAAGCCAACCATGAGGGAATCTGCCTTCAGAGAAAGAATCCAACAACTCTTTCTCGGCATAATCATGCCCATAGAGAACAGGGTTTTCTCTGGGGTGTAGCAAAGTAATGTCATCAAGCTCAGCCACGCAGAACACCATCTATAGCAATTGGAGAAAGTGGAGAAATTTTGGTGCCAAGGTGAAGATTCACCTTAAATATAACGGCATTATGGATTTCATTAATTTTTCCGTCAGCATTTATAACTACACACCTCTTGCTGTCATTTTTTGCAATTTCCAGAAAACCTCGTCTGACATTTTTGTGAAATATACTATCCATTCTTTCATAACGATCTTCCTTCTGACCATCGCTCTTTTTTTCTCTGGCTTTGGCGCGCCCTATTCCTTTTTCTATGTCTATGTCAAAAACAAGGGTCAAATGTGGCTTGAATTCGCCAAGGGTGATTTTATGTAAGCCATTAATTAGTTCTGTTTTTACTCCGTGGCCATATCCCTGATAAGCAATTGTAGAATCAGTGAATCTATCACATATAACAGATTCACCTCTTTCAAGAGATGGTTTTATAAGTTTTTGGACATGATCACGACGCGCAGCAAAATAAAGCAGGGTCTCGGTAATGCGATCCCACCTTCCTGTTTCACCTTTAACCAGAAGATTCCTTATTGCTTCAGCGCCATCAGTGCCGCCTGGTTCTCTGGTAAAAATTGTTGCTATCTTATTGTTGTTCAGCGCTTCAAATAGTAATTTTGCCTGAGTAGTCTTACCGCTACCTTCGCCACCTTCAAATGTTATAAATTTTCCACCCTCAGACATGAAATTTACAGCGTGCCAAGCAAGTAGTGCTTAAGCCTTCTTAAGGCTCTGCCAAAGAAAGATATTTCTGCAACATCATTGGCCGCATAAAGTGGAATTGTTTCATCTATTTTTCCATCTTTCTTAACAACCAGGTCGGCTATATGGCTGCCCTTTTTTATAGGGGCAGGAATTGGGCCCTCATAACTTACGTAGATTTCCACACCGCCTCTCTGGCTCGGTCTTTTAGCTATAGTGAATTCTATATTCCGATCAGTTACCAAAGGAATTTCAGCAGAGTTTCCAAACCACACTTCAGCTTTTTCAATAACATCACCTTTATTAAATAACGTTAAGTTTCTAAAGTCGCGGAAACCATGGCGCAAAAGCCTTTCAGCCTCATTTATTCTGGCTTTACTGCTCTTAAGGCCATTTATAGCAAGAATTATCCTTCTACCATCTTCAATCGCCGAGGCTACAATTCCATATCCAGCCCTGTCTGTATATCCCGTCTTGAGTCCATCAGCTCCGAGGTTCATACCCAGAAGTTTATTTCTATTATATTGTTTGATTTTCGAGTAAGTGAATTCCCTCGTTGAATAGAAATAGTAATATTCCGGGAAGTCATCAATTGTGTGCCTGGTAAGTGTTACAAGATCATGAGCTGTTGTAAGGTGCTCCTCATCCGGCCAGCCAGTAGCATTTTTAAAATGAGTGTTAGTCATGCCAAGTTTCTTGGCCATAAAATTCATATCTTCAGCAAAAGCCTCTTCACTGCCGGACAATCCTTCTGCAGCTACAATACAGGCATCATTTCCAGACTGAATCAAAATTCCGTGCAGCAAATCATCAACTGATACGCGATCACCCTCTTTCACATACATTTTTGAGCCACCTTTTTGCCAGGCCTTTACACTAACAGGAAATGTGGTTTCCATTGTTATGCTACCACGCTTAAGTGCATCAAAAAGTAAATAACCGGTCATTATTTTGGTCATGGAAGAAGGTTCCATTTCTGCATCAGCATTTTTCTCAAAAAGCACTTCACCTGTGTTGTAATCAATCATATAGGCAAATTCCGCCGGAGTATCAAAATCAGATTCATCAGCATAGGCAGGAGAAAATACACAAATGGCAAAGCCAGTGATAATTATGAATAAAGATACAATTCTAATCCGAAATAATAATGGCATTTTTAAACCCCAATTTAGTTACCTGGTTAAGCACAGAATCCGCCTTATTTGTGTCATAAAACGGCCCCAATTTTACACGATGAAATGTCCTATCTGGAAAATCCACCTTTTCTACCTGAATAGCAGCCAGCCCCTTAAGAGATTTCGCTGCATTTTTGGCATTGGTATGTACAGTATATGAACCTACTTGAATAAAAAGTCCAGAGGACTGTTTTTTAGGCTTATAATCAGTTTTTCTGCTATGCCCGGTTTCATATTTTGCTAATTCAACACCTGAAGCTGGAGGCTTGCCACCAGAAAATAATTTGGCAGTTTCAACTCTATCAAAACTCACTCTGACTTTTGCTGTACCTTTCTCATAAACACCTAAACGTTTAGCCGCTTCTTCCGAAAGGTCTATTATTCTGTCGGAAACAAAAGGACCACGATCATTAACTCTTATTAATAATGATTTTCCATTCTCCAGATTTTTTACTCTTACAATACTTGGCATTGGCAATGTTTTATGAGCAGCAGATACCTCATTCTTATCAAACAACTCACCATTTGCTGTTAACCTGTCATGAAATTCGCTGCCATACCATGAGGCAATTCCAACTTCGTTATAATTTGGATTTTCTTTAGGATAATACCATTTACCACTAACCCTATAGGGGTTCCCGACCTTATAGTGCGCCTGGTTTTTTTCTTCGCTTGTCAGATTTATGATAGCCGTTTTAACAAGTTCGATAGTGGTGCATGCCGAAAGCGGCATAATGAGCAGAGAACTTAAAAGAATTATTTTTAAAAATTTATTCACTTTATTTTATAGAATCAGACAAAATACCAACTGCTGTTGCGAAATATAAAGAACGGTTCCAATCGAGTAGTTTTTTATAATTGTTATAAATCAAAAATGCACCCTCTTTTTCTTCTCCGGGTATAACCAAAGAAGCCACAACATCTCTTTTTGGCAAAGCTCCTCCTGATAAATTTCTTATCCCAAGATTATTCCATTCCAGTAATGTCTTTTCTATTTTTACATCAGCCAATGATGTATCAAAATCATTTGGAATAGTAACCTTTCTGCCCCAGGTTAGTGAATCATCCCAATCTATTGTAGACAGATAATTTGCAATTGAAGCAAGTGCATCTTTTTTATTTTTCCAGATATCTCTTTTGCCATCGCCATCATAATCAACTGCATATTTTATAAAACTTGAAGGCATAAACTGTGTTTGCCCCATTGCCCCGGCCCACGAACCAATCATATTAGTTTGAGTTATATGGCCTTCATCCAATATTCTCAGAGAATTTAAAAGCTCCTCTGTAAAAAACTCTTTCCTTCTGCCTTCATAAGCCAATGTAGCCAGAGATTCTGGCACATAAAAATTACCAGTATTTCTGCCGAAATCAGTTTCCATGCCCCAAAGAGCTATTATAAAACGTGGTTGAACTTTATATTTTTTATAAATATCCTGGAGAATATCTTTGTTTTGATAAAGTAAATTTCTGGCTTTTTTAATCCTTGTTGAAGTAACAACATTTTTTAGATAAGCGGAAAAACTTATTGTTTTTTCAGGCTGTTTTCTATCAAGAGCAATAACCTGTTCCAGAAATTTAATATTAGAAAGAGCGTTTTCTGCTATTGCAGGATTTATGCCTTGATCTACTGCTTTATGTTTAAATTCCAGCAACCAGTTTTCAAATGGCTGGTTGTTTTCCTGTGAATATGAGTTTATGGAAAAACATAAGAGCAGAATTAATATTAAAATTAGCATGATACTATTTATTCCAATTATTAATCAGGGTAATTAATTCAAAAGACTATGCTGTAAAGTTTTTAAGGAAGCAAGTTAATGCAGGATAATTTATTAGAAAAATTACTAAGTGAAAAATATATAAGCCGAGATACCGGCCTTCCCATTATTGTGCCTATAAAGAAAATTCTTATTGAGCAGGATATTGCTGCAAATGCTGACTCTTTAATTTCCTCAATTAATATTGGAGATAACCCCATTCTGGTTAGTGACAAAAATACTTATGGGGCACTGGCGAAAAAAATAGAAAACATTACAGGGATCAACTCCATAATATTAGAAGGAAATGTAAAGCCTGATAAAAATTTTATCGAGTTACTTCACCAGAAAACCAAGGCATATGACAGCATTATTGCAGTAGGCAGTGGAACAATTAACGACCTATGCAAATTTGTTTCATTTAAGGATAAAAAACCTTATATGGTTTGGGGCACGGCCGCTTCAATGAACGGCTATGCCTCTGCCAATGCTTCTATTATTTCAGATGGTTATAAAAAATCTTTCTCTGCTCATCTACCGCAGGCAATTTTTCTTGATCTTGATGTTCTTGCAACTGCTCCCGTCAGATTAACTAAAAGTGGCTTTGGTGACAGCATATGCAGACCTACTGCACAAGCTGACTGGCTGCTCTCACACTTGTTGCTTAATACAAAATATCTGGAAGAACCATTCCTACTGCTAAGAAATTATGAAGAGCAACTAATAAAAAATGCTAAAAAACTGCCAGAAAGAGATAAAAAAACTATCGAATTGCTGGCAAAAACTCTTATAATTTCAGGTATTGGCATGTATATAAGCGAGGGCAGCTATCCTGCCAGCCAGGGTGAGCATTTAATTGCTCATTATATGGACATGCTGCACCCCAATAATTCGTTTCACGGTGAACAGATCGCTGTTACAACTCTGGAAATGGCTGCTTTACAAGAAAGAATCGTCTCTCTTGATAAAATTGAAATTTCTAATAATTACCCGGATAAGGCTTATCTGATAAGCCATTTCGGCAAGAAAACAGGAGAATATTGTGCATCACAACTTGAAGAAAAAGCCTGTTTAATAGAAAATTTAAATAAGAAATCCCCTAACTGGTTAAATATAAAGAAAAAAATACAAAGAATAACATTGCCAGGAAAAAAGGTTTTTTCCGCCCTGAAGGCTGCACAAGCACCGCTTGAACCCGCTGATATAGGGTGGAATATCCAGAATTTTGCTGATGCCTGCCAAAACGCCGCTTTCCTGCGCAATCGTTTTACATTTCTTGATATGAAAAAAATTATTAAGTTTTAATAAAATAGTCACATTTGCCATATATGTTAAGTTCATAGAAAAATTTGCAAAAGATAGTTTAATTAAAATTTATGGATTTCATAGAATATAAAACAGGTGATGAAAACCTTGGTACCCTGATTACCAAGTGGATACATTCCGTGATTAGAAAAAATTCAAGGTATATTGAAAAAAGCGAGATAGTTAGCGCTTTAAACAATGAATCCTCTGACAAAATTAATATGGATCGAATACGCGATCTTATAGAAAATAAATTTATTAAAGGAACGCTGGGTCTAACAGAAAAGCAGCTTGGTTTTAAAGACTTGTTTGAAATAGCTACCAACAACAAACGTCCTGATGATGAGTTTTCTAAACTTTTGCTGGAAAAAATAAGTCCTGCTGTTTGCAGAATGGCAAGATTTGAAAAAAATTTAAATCTTGCCAAAGAATTCCTGGAAAGCGATCCAGTTACCATAAGCTCAAATATACACACTAACATTAGGAATTATAATAATTTTAATGGCCTGGCTCAAGATGTTGAATCTATAGAAGGAAAAACTCCCGTAAAAAAGCAATCTGATGGTAGTGAAGAAATTAAGTTATGGATGAAATATGCAACGAAAAATTTAAAATTTCCTGATGATATAAATGCTAAAAACCTATCAGAGCTAAAAAATATTTGCCGTGATAAATTTACAGGTTATTGTGAAAAAACTTTGGGGATAGATGGAAAGAAAGCCGTAGAGAATCTTGATAAATCACAAGCCAAAGCGATAAAGTCAGCGCTTGAAGATAAAAATTATGCCCTCATGCTTCAGGCCATGATGAATAAATCCTGTGTGCCAGGAAATTTTATTAAAAAGGCGATAGTCAGCTTTACTCCCAATAGGTGGTTTGGACAGAGATATTGGGATTGGCGCACTGATACAAAAACAGAAACTGTCAAAATTATAAATAAAATTTTAGCACCTGATCCCAAAACAGCAGAATCTTTTGCAAAGCTTGCAGAAAAAGTAGAAAAAAGCAAATCTCTATATAGTAATTTACACTCCGAAAAAAATATACATGGGCAATCAGGCAACATTGCAAAATAGGTGTTAAAACTATCTAGGATTATCCCACCTATTATGTTAAATATTCCTATGTGGGAAACAATATTGAACATATACTTTCTGAGATTAACGAAATTGACGACCTGGAAATTCAGGGAAAAGTCGTTACTGTTCATGGTTTGCTTATTGAATGCGTAGGTCTGCATAACGCAGTATCTGTTGGCTCCAGATGCAAAATAATTGCCAGAAAAGGTCGTGAAATTCTTGCAGAAGTTGTGGGCCTGAAAAACGACATAGCTATGCTTATGCCTTTCTCAGAATTAGAGGGAGTAGGAATTGGCTGCAAAGTACTTCTTGATAAAGAACATTCTGTAATATACCCGAATCAATCCTGGATGGGGCGAGTTATAAACGCACTCGGTGAGCCAGCTGATGATCATGGTCCAATTATTAAAGGAAAAATTGCTTATCCACTTCGTAATAGCCCTCCCCCTGCTCATAAAAGAAAACAGGTTGGTGGAAAAATTGATTTAGGTGTCAGGGCAATGAACACTTTTTTGACATGCTGCAAAGGCCAGCGTATGGGTGTGTTTGCTGGTTCAGGTATAGGAAAATCAATGTTGGTTGCCATGTTAACTCGCTATTCTCAGGCAGAAGTAAAAGTCATTGGCCTGATTGGTGAGCGTGGAAGAGAAGTGCAAGAATTTATTCACGAATATCTGGGGAAAGAGGGCCTGAAATCAGCCGTTATTATTGCAGCAACTTCTGATGAATCTGCACTTATGCGCAGGCAAGCTGCATATCTTACTATGGCAGTTGCAGAATTTTTTCGCGATCAGGGAAAAGATGTTCTGTGTCTTATGGATAGTGTAACACGTTTTGCCATGGCACAACGAGAAATTGGCCTTTCCGCTGGAGAGCCTCCTGCAGCTAAAGGTTACACTCCTACAGTATTTGCTGAAATGCCAAAACTTCTGGAACGAGCTGGGCCAGGAACGGATAAGGGATCAATAACAGGTTTGTTCACTGTGCTGGTTGAAGGTGATGACCATAACGAGCCAATATCAGATGCAGTAAGAGGTATATTAGATGGCCATATAGTTCTGGACAGAACCATTGCAGAAAGAGGTAGATTTCCAGCTATAAACATTCTTAGAAGTGTATCGCGAACTATGCCTAAATGTAACAGCAAGGAAGAAAATGCACTTGTTGAAAGAGCCAGAAAACTTCTTTCAACTTATGAGGACATGTCTGAGATGATAAGGCTTGGTGCTTATCGCAGAGGTTCTGACAAAACTGTGGATGAAGCAATTTTTTATTTTCCTGCGCTTGAAGATTTTCTTAAGCAGGATCCTGAAGAATCCACAAACCTTAAGCAAGGTTATGATAAGTTAGCTGAAATCCTTAATACAAAACCTAATGCTAATAATGCTGTATGATAAAAACTCTGAAAACGTTAAGCAAAGTTACCAGGCGCGAGCTTGATACTAAAAGGCGTGATTTAAACGTCTTGCTGGAAAAGAAGGATAGCCTGCTTCTTGAAAAAGAACAACTTCGCCTGAAACTCATAAAAGAAATGGAAATTTCAGCTAAGTCATTTGAAGCACAATATGCTTATGCAGCATACTCCAAAAGAGTTGAGTTAAAACAAGGTGAGTTAGACAAATTTGTATCAGGATTGGATAAAATGATTGATAACATGTCTGAAGAAATTGCCAACGCATTTGCCGAATTAAAAAAATATGAAATATTGCTTGAGAAGAAAGAAAAAGAGCTGGAAGAAGAGCTGTTACATAAAGAACAAATTATGTTAAATGAAATTGGCATGATAAACCACGAACGTAAGAAGAAAACGGGCTAGAAATGTCAAAAGAACTTGTTTCTGCAAAAAAAGTAATTGAGCGAGAAATAGAAGGGCTTAAGGCCCTTATGGGTGCCCTTGATCAAAACTTCTCAAAGGCTGTTGAAGCGCTTTATAAAGTAAAGGGAAGAGTTGTTGTCAGTGGCATGGGGAAAAGCGGCCATATAGCCAGAAAAATTGCAGCTACCATGGCATCTACTGGCACACCGGCGATCTTTGTTCACCCTGCCGAAGCCAGCCATGGTGATCTTGGCATGATAACAGAAAATGATGCCGTTATTTTACTCTCCAACTCCGGTGAAACATCTGAATTGCTGGATATAATAAATTATACAAAAAGATTCTCCATATTGCTTATAGCAATAGTAAGACGCAAAACTTCAACTCTGGTTGAAGCAGCTGATGTAGCTTTTGTTCTGCCTGAAATACCTGAAGCTTCTCCAGTTGAAGCACCAACCACCTCCACCACCATGATGCTTGCATGGGGTGATGCTCTTGCAATTGCTTTGCTTGAAAAAAGAGGTTTTGGGCCGGAAGATTTTCATGTTTTTCATCCAGGTGGAAAGTTAGGCACACAATTCTTAAAAGTTGAACAATTAATGCGAAAAGGCGAAGAACTGCCAATAGTTGGGCCAAATGCACCTATGTCTGAAACTATTATTGCAATAACTTCTAAAAGCCTTGGTTGTGTCATTGTTGTTGAGAACAATATTCCTTTGGGCATTATAACTGATGGAGATCTCAGACGTCATATGGATACCGGCATTACTAAAGAAATTGCCAGAAAAATTATGACAAAAAATCCGATTACAATAAACAAAAATGCTTTAGCATCAGAAGCACTTGGTATAATGAATAAAAAATCCATTACCTGCCTTATAGTAGTTGATAAATCATCAGAGCTTGCAGGTATAATCCACATACATGATCTGCTTAGAACCGGGATATCATGAGTTCAAATGCTCTAAAGAAAAACGGAAGGAATCATTCAAAAGACCTGGCAAAAAGTCTTTCTCCAGAAGATTATAGAATACCCCCAACCCATCACTCTAAAAGAGTGAGCAGGTTAAAAATACTTACTACTCTTACATCAATAATTCTTATTTTGCTTATGTTGGCCTGGCCGCTGACAAAAATGGGAAAGAAAAACTTTAAAGTGACATTTGAGGGCCAAAATGGCGAAGGATTGCTTGAAGAACCAAGCATGCTCAAGCCACGCTTTCACGGCACAGGAAAAAGCGGCAATCCATATAACATTACTTCAGATGAAGCTGTTCAGACTAATCAGAATAAAATGGCTTTGCAGAAAGTAAATGGTGACATGGTGCTAAAAGATGGTTCATGGATGACAATTCTTTCCGAAACTGGCGACTATAATATAGGCAAAAAAGAAGTTGATTTAAACGGCTCCGTAAACCTTATAATTGATACTGGTTATGAGATGAATACTGAATCAGCCCATATAAACCTCAGTGAAAACATGGCTGCAGGAGAAGAAGCAGTAACTGTGCATGGGCCAATGGGAGTTCTAACAGCAGATGGCTTTATTATAAGAGAGGGGGGAAATGAAATGATTTTCCACGGAAACGTCCATATGATAACAATACCAAAATGAACAAATTATTCTTTCAATTCATTGTATTAATCAGCATTTTCTTATTATGTGGAAGCGAAGCTTTCTCTCAATCAAAACTTATTACTGGCATAGATGGCCACAATTCCAAGCAGGAAATTGATATAAAATCACTTGCCTTGCGCGTTCTTACAAAGGAACAAAAAGCAATTTTTAAAACAAATGTCGTAGCTATACAGGGAAATTTAAAACTAACCTCTGATACTATGACAGTCTATTACGATAAAATAGAAAAAGATGATAAAGAAGAAAGCTCTATTTCTCTTATAGAAACTGATGGCAATGTAAAGCTTTCTGCTACTGGAAAGAATGCCAACTCCAAAAAGGGAAAATATGATGTTAAAACCGGAATTATTACTTTAACAAATAAAGTTGTTCTGACTCAGGGACCTACAGTAATAAAAGGAGAAAAATTATTTTATGATAGAAACAGTGGCAAAAGTAAGGTTATTAGTAAAAAGGATTTAAAAAGTGGAAAATCTGACGATGATTATATCAAAGAGATGCTTGCCCCTACGCCGCCACCACCTCCTCCAACTAAACCAAAAACGACAAAAACAACCGGATAAGTACGCTTTTACATGACTATAACTGCATAATTGTATAAAATGGCGTCAAACAAGGCTTTGAAAATGGTGCAATTTAACGACAAAAAGATGCCACGTGGTGGAAATATGGCAAAAAATGCCGGTGGCAGAAACTCCCCCAAACTTATAGTTTCCAATACTGGCCTGGAAGTAAAAAACCTTGGAAAAACATATGGAAAGCGCCCAGTTGTTCGGGATATAAGTTTGACAGTTGGCCGTGGAGAAGCTGTTGGCCTGCTTGGGCCAAATGGTGCCGGAAAAACAACATGCTTTTATATGATAATGGGCCTGATCAGCATGGATTATGGCAAAATTTTTCTGGATGATAGTGACATCACATCTCTGCCAATGTATCGGCGGGCACGACTTGGAATCGGCTATCTACCTCAGGAAGCATCAATTTTTCGTGGCCTCACTGTTGAAGAAAACATAGTTTCCATTCTGGAAGTTACTGAGCCAATGCCAGCTAGAAGGCAGGCTGTTTTAGAAGATCTTTTAGCAGAATTTTCTATAACCCATTTGAGGAATGTACCAGCTCTAGCCCTCTCAGGAGGTGAAAGAAGGCGCGTGGAAATAGCAAGAGCACTTGCATCTTACCCTTCATTTATCTTGCTAGACGAGCCACTTGCGGGAATTGACCCAATAGCAGTTGGAGATGTTAGAAATCTTATCTATCATTTAAAAGACAGGGGTATTGGTGTTTTGATTACTGACCATAACGTACGTGAAACTCTCGGTATAATTGACAGAGCCTATATAATACATGATGGCAAAGTATTAATGGAAGGCCGCCCTGACGAAATTGTTGGCAATAAAGCTGTGCGCAAGGTATATTTAGGCGAACGTTTCAAACTGTAAATCTGACTTATAATTTTAGAGAGAGAGTCAGGTGGGAGCAATGTCAGTAGGATCAAACTCACAGAGTCTTGTGCTGCGTCAGGGGCAATCCCTGGTTATGACGCCGCAACTTCAACTTTCTCT
>Ga0210057_1005467_pt1 | contig 16322 bp, 15 predicted proteins | sample CryGeyCG2114_010_2_FD_183968 | JGI IMG/M metagenome (GOLD analysis project Ga0210057, IMG submission 183968) | Groundwater microbial communities from aquifer - Crystal Geyser CG10_big_fil_rev_8/21/14_0.10 (SPAdes) (version 2) | ecosystem: Environmental > Aquatic > Deep subsurface > Groundwater ...
TATTTAGTTAATTATATTTTAATTTTAGCATAAAATTAACTATTTTTCCATGGCAAAACTGTGGATTACTTCAGCCCTTACGGGCTGTTTTTTTATTGCCTTCGGCAATTAATCGGCGACAGTCCCTATAAACAACTCGTACAAATCCAAAAACTGCGGATCGTCGGCGCCCAAATCTTCTTTTAAAAATGCTTCTGGCACCACTTCTTCTAAATCAACGTTTAACTTTTTCGCAATTATTTCTTTAACCTTTTTCTTTATATTCTCTATGTTCACCTTGTCCTCCTTTTTTAAAAGTTACGGAAATTGCAATTTTAGCCGCTTATTATAATCAAATTATTATATACAAAATAATAAAAAAGTCAACCCTTCCTAATTTCTCTGGCCAACAATCCGCCTAAAACCATAATCACAGTTCCGCCAATTACCAATAAATATTTAAATAGTTCCAGTTTTTTGTCGCGAGCCGCTATTTCCCATTCGTCATTAGCCATAACTTCGCCCAGAACTTGGCCGACTTGGGCGCTGCTTTCAATGTCTTTTCTGACTATGTCTTCGGAGAAGCGGGGCATGAGCCGGGGTCCGGAGGCAGCCAGGCCCAAAATGCCGGTGACGGCTATTATTTCGCCCTCGGCTATATTTTTATAATCTATGCCGGTAGAGCTTTTTATATAAACAATCATTTCGTCTGTGCCGTCGTCCAAATAAATTATAGAGCTTTTTTTGTCCACCACCTGGCCGCTGACCGTGATCAAGCTGCCAACCAGATCTTGGCTTATTTTTTCGCAACTACATTCCGTAGCTGTCGGCTCTTCTCTATGCTCTATTATTTGCATGTCTTCAATGGTTTTGGTTTTTAATCTCTGCTCGCCATTGATAACTGATAATTCGCCGCTGGCCTGGATATAATCTCCTATTTTTAAATCAGGAAAATCTTTTTTATAATTATAAATTTGAATCCCGGGCGAGCCGACTATATAAAAATACTGCGAACCCAAAACCCCAGGCAAAACCGCTACCGTGCCTTTAACCCTGACTAAATCCCCTGACTCAAATTCTTTTATTTTTTCCAAAGTGGTTTCAATTACCCCTTCGCTTTCTTTAATCTTTACACCCCTTACCTCGCCTGATTCATAATTCATAATTCCTAATTCCTGGCTGCCTGACACGGAAATAATATTATCTTCCCCCGGGGTTAATACGCTAGTCCAAAACATTTTCCCGTTTTCGCCCCGAGCGTAAGACTCGCCTTCCACCACCTTTTCATATTCAATCTCTTCGGCCAGCTCGTCAAAATTATCAAACAAGCGCACTGAATCAACCGAATTATTTAAGGCCAAGCCGCTTGAATCCCGATCAATGATTAAATTCTCTCCCGGCTCCAGCCAAAGGTCTGACGTAAATTTATAGGGCTGGCTGCCGCCTTCGCCGTCGTCCAGACTCCAGTTTAAGAGATTTATTTTTTCCGCGCCTGCGTTTTTCAGTTCAACCCATTCGCCCTCTGTGTCGCTGCCGGCTGGATTGGGCAGAAATTCATTAATAATGATGTTTGCGTTGTTATTCCGTCTTCCAGTTTGCGGGAGCAAGGATGCTGAAGCCGACGCGCTGTCCGCGTTTAATTTATCAACTACATTAATAATTTTTTCCTGATTAACTTCGTTCTCGCCGTCGCTAACAATTAATTTAACAACATAATTGCCTGTTTTTAAATAAGTATGCTGTGGGCTGGACAATTCCAGTTTAATCCCGTCGCCAAAATCCCAGCTAAACTTAAGCTCGTCTCCGTCCGGGTCAACTGTATCCGAGCTATCAAATAAAATCGGCGCGCCAACTAAAATTTTTTCCGGGAAATACAAAGCTACTTCCGGTGGATGATTTACGGCCTTAATAATATTTTCCTCGCCCGGAGTAACCACCTCGCTCCATTGCCACAAAGCATCTAAGTTCCCTATAGGGAACTTAGATGCTTTATTAAAATTATAGCTCCACCCCTCAACCACCTCGCTATATTCAACTGCCTCTAACGGCTCGTCTTTTCCTGGCTGAAACAACTTCACGCTGTCATTAGTATTATTCAAAGCAATCCCTGATTCGCTCCGATAAATTACTAAATAACTACTGGCTTTAATTATATTTGACACCGAGTGTTCTCCGTAAACACTCGGTGTCCTGTTATCTATTTTAAATTTACGTTTTGAATTATCCCCTAAACTCCAGCCAGCCAAATTCACATCCCAGTCGCCCTTATTATATAATTCAATAAATTCAGCCTCCGTGTCGCTTCCTTCCGGGTTGGGAAAAATTTCAGAAATTATAATATCATTACTAAAATCATAATTCCCTAATTCCTGATTCATAATTTCTGCTTCATCCTCTTTGTCCTCAACATCAATTATTACATTGCTTGTTCCCTTGGTCGGGCTGGCAGTCACTAAAAAATCATTCAAATTATTATAGCTATTATAGCCGTCCATTTTCCGGGCAATCGCCTTCGGGTCATCGGCAGCTGGCGCATTATTTCCCGAGTTGCCATCGTCCCAATCGCCATAAACTACCTGGTCAATCAGATTGCCTTGGCTGTCGCGCAAAATCGCTATATCGCCCTGGTTGTTTAGATTGCCCTTGGGTTTTTCTAAAACAAAAAAACGAGACAAGCCGCTCGTTCCTAAGATGCCCTCTAAATTGGTTTTGGCTCCGCTGCCTTCTTCAATGGTCCAGCCAGCTAAATCAACCTCTTGTTTTTTATTATTATAAAGCTCAATCCACTCCACTTCTTCATCGGCCGGATCGCTCACTAGCTCGTTTATCACCACATCACCGAGAAAATATTGCAAAGAAACTGAATCGCTCTCGGCTGTTTCGGTTGAAGGCGGCGCGGTTTCTTGCTCGTCTTCCGTTTCCGCTTGCGAAGAAGACGGGGGTGGACTTTCTGATTCGGATTCAACTCCTCCGTTACCAGAACTCTGCGGATTGGGATTTTCTTGAATAAAAAAATCAGCGCTATTATTATTAGTGTCAACGAAGTCATTCCGATGGATGCTGTAGTTTTCGTTTGGATTTAAAGCGCAACTGCCTTCGCAGTCGGCGGATAGTCCAAACCCGACCTTATCAACAACGCCCTGATTATTGTCATAAAGAATAACCGTATTATTTTTGGCAATAGTATTTGATTTCGCCCACGAAGCATCTGGAGCTATATTACCGCTATACCCCTCTTCATTCGTTAATAAAAAGTAACCTTGAGGTAAAATAAATTTCCCTTTAAGCCGACTACTCGCCAACAAAGAGTCTTCTTTGCCGCCTGAAGTCTTTTTTTTGACTGACCAGCCAGTCAAGTCAACCGGAAAATCATTTGCATTATAAAGCTCAATAAATCTTCTCTCAGTTGGATAAATTTGAATTTCATTAATTACCAAACAATCAACCGCCCAACAATTTTTTCCAAAACAAAAAAACCCTCCCATGATTAATAAAATTATAACAACCTTTTGCCAAATGCCTGGGCTCTTCATGGTTTAATTATATCATAAAAAATTGACTATTTTAAATATGCTCTTAAATTTTTAGCAAACATAAAACCGCCTTAATGTTGGTGGCGGAGTAAAAACACTCTATTATTTTTTTTATATGATTACATACTGAGATGGTTACAAAAGTCAATTTCTACTGCAATTCCCAAATTTTGGCATAATTTTTTCTAAATTTTATCGCCTATATATCCATATAAGCTCAAAAATTTATAAAAAATTCTGTCCAAAATTTGAAAATTTCGCTACGAAAGCGACCTTTGTAACCATCTCACTATAAATTTTCTAAAAATTTTTGTTCCATTTCTTTACCACACAGCTTGCCTATTTCACTAACAATGGCATCTTGACAAAAAAATTTATGCTTAGGTACGGTTATAAAAGGTTTTATATTTCCGTTATAATTATTAAAATATTTTTGAGGAGGTTTATATTTAAAATGCTTACCTCTTCTTTTACTGGCGTCAGTAAATCCTATTTTTAGCAATGCTTTAATGCATTGTTTCTGCGTAAAATTATAGCCCATACCTTTTATGCATATTGCTTTTGCGCTTTTGCCTGCTTTAAGCGAACCGTGCCGTGACCCGCCAAATCTAGAGTGTCAAATATATAATCAGAGTCAAATTTAGATACATTAAAATATTCTAGAACTGCATCATTTATCATTTCTAGTAATTCTCTAGGATTATTAGCATTAGTAACTAATCCGGGTAAATCTTTAGAAACGGCCACTAAACCATTTTTATTTAATTGAATTTCCCAGTCTATTTTATCAGGAATATTATATTCCCTCTTTATATAATGAGGGTTTTTTTGTGGAAAAAATAATCTAAATAAACTCATATAGCTATAATTTAATTTATTATTATGATTATATCATATAATCATAAAATTTTCTAATAGTCAAGAAAATTTATGATTATGTTCATTTTTACCCTCCTATGATTATTAAAATTATAACAACTTTTTGCATGTTATGCGTTATGCGTCACCCAGCCTTCTTCACCAGTCCCTTGTAAACCGGCAATAGGAAATTCTGCGTCCGCTTATAAAGCTCATCTTTAGGAGAAACTTTTCCTCGCCGCAAATGGCGATAAAGCCCGAAAGCCATGGTCTGAAAAATCATTAGCCTATTATCAGTGGCGATTTCATGCTTGATACCTTTAGCGCCCATAAGTTCTCTTTTCCATTCCATTTTGTCTTTGTAATATTCATCATAGCGCAAATCAATCAGTTTTTGCCAGATTTTAGTGAACTCTTTCGGAATGCCGATTCTTTTCAGAAAGCCGACATAATATTTGGGAACCTCGGCCCGAACCGCTTGCAAATACTCGCGCCTTTCATCAGGGTCAGAATTTTCTATTTTATAATCCAGAATCAGCATCAACATAACAATGTTGGTCACGGTCATTTCATTAAAAAAACGGTCCTGCTCGGTCCGGCCGACTTTATTAAAATCAAGCAAGCGGCGCACGTCTTCGCTTTTAAACATCCTAAAGGCCTGTTTGCTGCCAATCATTACTAGCTGACGGGCTTTAGTTTCAATCCGGGCTGGATGAGTATTATATTTTAGATAATAAAAAAATTTAAACATATTAATCTGCGAATCAACAAATCTGTTCGCAAATCTACAAATTATAAATAATTCTCTTTAATCAGCATTTATGAATTCGCCAACCTTGCCGTCTGGGCAGATGAAAGCCTGCTTGTCGGCAAACAGGGATTTGTAGATTTGTAACCTGTAATCTTATTTCACTCTCCCCAAAACCTCTTCCAGCTCCTCCGGCAAACCAATTTCAAATTCCTGATAAACGCCGTCCAGGTCTTTAAACCCCAGCTTGGTGGCGGCTAAAAAAATCCTGTCCAAACCTAATTTTTTGTTTTTTTCGCGCGTCTTTTTGGCGCTATACAAGTCATCGCCCACGATTGAATGGCCAAAAGCAAATAAATGAACCCTTATCTGGTGGGTGCGGCCGGTTTTTATTTTTACCTTTAGCAAAGTATAATTGATAAATTTTTTTATAACCTCAAATTCGGTGACTGCTTGGCGGCCGTCAGGATTTGTCTCTTTTTTTACGGTCTTAGGAATTGCCGCCATTTTGTTTCCCTGACTGCTCCTTTTGATTGGGAAATCTATCTCGCCCTCATCGGCTTCTATCCGGCCATAAACCAGGGCCGTATAAACTTTTGTAATTTGCCTTTCCTGGAATTGCTTTTTAAGATTATTAAAGCTCTCCTGGGTTTTTGGTATCACCATCAGGCCGGAAACCAGCTTGTCCAAACGATGGACTATGCCCGGCCGGCTTGGATCTTCACCGACTTTTTCCAACTTTGGATATTTTTTTAATAATTGGTCGGCCAAAGACTCTTCTTTGATATGGCCGGCCCGATGGACTATCAGCCCGGACGGCTTATTAATTATTAAAAACTCTTTATTTTCTTTTATTTTTTTGTATTTCATATAAATAAAATTTTATCCCAAAATCTCCTCCCAATCTTTAATCATCTTATCAAAACTAAAATTGGCGCTCACCTGCTCATAGCCGTTTTTGCCCAGATCATGAGCCAGGCGTTTGTTTTTGTATAATTTTATAATTTCATTGGCCAGAATTTCGCTGTTGTCTTTTTCAACCAAGAATCCGGTGCGGCCTTCTTGGATTATTTCTTCCAAGCCGATATTTCTAACCGCCACCACCGGCAATTTATTGGCCATCGCCCTTAGAGCCAGTTTAATATCAGACAACTTCACCTGCTCGCAAGTTGATATATAAACATTAAAGCTGTCCAGCCATTTTCTTAAATAATTTTGAAAGCCGACAAACCAGACTAAATTGTCAATTTCTAATTTTTTGGCCAGCCAAGCCAGGTGCCGGCGCTCCGGACCGTCGCCGATAATCATTACTTGCAGATTGGAAATCACGGTCAGGCAAATCTTGGCCGCTCGGAGCATAATCTCCACCTGATTGGGCGGCGCCAATTCTATAACCGTGCCAATGGTAAAATATTTGCGGCTAAAATGCGTCTGATCCAGTTTGGCCAGATTGGAAAAAATATTTTCCTGATGCCGAGCCGGCTTTTGCCTCAAGCCCGGAGGCATTACTTTTATTTTATTTTCGCCAAAACCCAAATTCCTTAATTGTATTTTTGTATAATTAACAAAAGCGATTATCTTGGCCGGGGAGGAGCTTAGCTTATAGAGCTTAATCAATAATTTTGGCTTATCAAAATAATCCGTGTCTGGAAATTCCGGCCAAATAACTTTTAGCCTAAAAATCGCCGCTAAAGAAGAAAATAATATCTTCTCGTTCCAATTAAAGCAGATTATGGCTTTTAAATTTTTTTTTCTTTTTAAAAAAAATAATATCCAGAAATAATACAGCCATAAGAATGGCCAGAAAAATATAAATAGAGCTAAGCTGAATTTGCCTTTTAATTCCGGGCCGAAATAATATTTTTTGGCCTGTTTAAAAAAAACTTCGCCGGGCAGCTCCTGGGAATAAAAATAATAAAAAGCATATTCTCTCTGGCTAAGCTCCTGCCACAGGCTTAAAAACGGCCTAATCTTATCTTGGGACGAATTAATTAATAAAATATTTTTCATAATGTTTTTTAGGCTTAAAAATTTTAACTGCCTGATTCGTGATAAATTTTTTTAGCTCTTATCTATTAAGGCCAACAAATCTTTTTTCCTTACGCCTTTGAATAAATAAAGGGCAACAAAATAAACCAGAGCGGCGGCGGCCAAAATTATAAATAAGCCGCCATTGGCCTGATAAAACTTAGCTGGCAAATTATTAAGCCCCAGGGCCATAATCAGGCAAGCTAAAGTTGATTTAAAAACAACTTCCATTTTCGGCAAAAACCCGGAATATTTCCAAACATAATATCCGGCCGCCAAAAAAATCACCAATTCGCTGTAAATTGTCACCCAGGCGGCCCCGAAATAAGAATACCGGGGAATAAAAATAAAATAGCCGATTAAAGCCGTCAGAGAAGTAAAAACATAAGCGCCGATTATTTTTTTCTGCTTATCCAGGGCGATAATAGCGTGGGAAAACATGCCGCCCAGATATATAAAACCGGCGGCCAGGATCAAAATTTTCAAAACCGAGCCAGAAACCGCAAATTCCTCTCCAGCGACTGCGGCCATAACCCGGTTGGCGACAAATTGAGTGCCGACAACCATAGGCAGGGCTAAAATAACCATAAAATCAAAAGATCTCTGCAAAGATTCTTTAAAATAGGCAATGTTCTTTTTTGCCCAACTGGCCGACAAAACCGGCAGGATCACGCCGGCAAACATAAAGGGCAAGGTAACCAAAACATCAATTACTTTGTAGGCGGCGCCATAAATCCCGACTTCGGACTGGGTTTTTACAATGGACAAAAATAAAGTATCTGACTTAAGATAAACCAAGTTAAAAATAATAGTTACGGCCAGGGGCCAGGATTTTTTCATAATCTCTTTCCAGGCCGGCAAATCAAACCGTGGCCGCAAAAAAACAAATTTTTTGGCAAAAATAAAATGCAGAAAAAAATTAATGGCGCTTGACACTACCGTCGCCCATAATATTCCCTTTAAGCCGTAATTTAATTTAACCGCCAAAAAAACGCCTATAACCAAAATAATCCGGCTGACAACTTCGGCAATAGAAACTTTGTCCATTCTTAACTCTTTTTGAAAAAGCCCGACCAAAATCTGGTTTAAAGCGATAAAGAAAAAAGACAGCGCCGTGATGGCTACGCCCAGCTTGATTATCGGCTCATAAGGAAAAAACACTATTGTCAGCGGCGCCAGGCCGAGAAATATCACCGCTGAAGCCAGCCTCAAGCCAAAGAGGTTGCCCAAAACTTTTTCCTGGTTAATGCTTGGCTGGCTGATCATCTGGACTGTCACTAGAGTCAGCCCTAGATCGGCGATAATTCCGAAAAAGGACAAAAAAGTAACAATGGTCGTGTATTGCCCGAATCCGGCCTGGCCCAAATAGCGGGTCATTATTGCTACCGCTATCAAGCCAAAAACCGTGGAGATTATTTTGCTAACCATCTGGATAATAGTATTATAGGCTACTTTGGCGGATAAATTCATTTTTGTAATTTTTAGTAATTTTAGGTATAATATTATCAAGAAATTAGAAATTTGTAATTGGTAATTTGGATATTAAAAACAGCTTCTAAAAAACTTCTGTTAAAAAACCAAATTACTAATTTCTAATTACAAATCTCTAATTTAATTATAACACAAACAATATGAAATCAACTACAAAACAATTATTGTCTTTTTTTGTCCTTTTGGCAATCCTCTTTGGAGTCCAGCTGGTTTTGATCCAGGCGACTCATCCGGCCCAGGCCCAGTCTCTCTGGGACCAGCAAGCGGAAACCAAAATCATCGGCGAAAACGCCTGGGGCGGCGACACGCCTAAAGACCCAAAAATAATAACCGCTATTGTTGTCAGGAGATTTTTGGAATTTTTGGGCATTGTTTTTTTAATTCTGATTATCATGGGCGGTTTTAAATACATGACTGCCCAAGGCAATGAAGAAAATGTGACTGAAGCCCTTGACCAAATTAAACAGGGGGTTATCGGGCTTGTTATCATGCTGGCGGCCTGGTCAATCACTCTTTATGTCACTAAATACATAACCAGAGCCGTCACCGGCCATGTTTGGTAAGTTTCACGCAACACGTAACATGTAACCCAAAACAATAATAAATAATTACTCTGCGTTACCTGTTACCTGTTATCTGCTACATGTTATATGTTTTAAAACTGTACAAAAAAATACTCATTGCCACAATAATAATCTTTTTTATTATTTTTATTTTGTCCCGCGGCCATATTTATAAAAAAGAAAGCCTGGAGTACGGCCTGACCTTTTCTAAAAAACAGGCTCAAAGCCTGGGATTCAACTGGCAGGAGGTTTATCTCTCCGTCTTAAACGATCTGCGGGTTAAAAAAATCCGCTTGCCGGCTTATTGGGACGAAATAGAAGCTAGCGACAACCAATTTGAGTGGGCCGACCTGGACTGGCAGATAAAAAAAGCCGAGGAGCAAAATGTCAGCGTGATTCTGGCGGTTGGCGGCCGCCTGCCCCGCTGGCCCGAATGCCACTATCCGGCCTGGACAAAAAACTTAAGCGAAGAAACCCGGGAAATAAAAATATTAAGCTATATTAATAAAACCATAAGCCGCTATAAAGCTTATCAAAATATTTCCGCTTGGCAAATTGAAAATGAACCCTTTCTTTCCCATTTCGGCGAATGCCCGAAGCTGGACAAAAATTTTTTAGACCAAGAAATCGCCCTGGCCCGCCAGCTTGATTCGCGTCCCATTGTCGTAACCGACTCGGGCGAACTATCAATCTGGGTGGGAGCCGCCAAACGGGCTGACATTTTCGGCATTACCATGTACCGCGACACTTATTCGGCGGTTTTAAAAAGCTACATCCATTATCCTATCAGTCCGGGATTTTTCCGATTCAAAAAAAATATTACCCGTCTTTTCGCCCGACCCAAAAAATGGCTGGTGATTGAACTCCAGGCCGAACCCTGGGGCCCGAAGCCCTACCAGGATTTAAGCCAAGAGGATAGGGATAAAACCATGAATCTGGAAAAATTCAAGGAAATGACGAAATTTTCCGCCCAGACCGGTTTCCAGGAATTTTATCTTTGGGGAGTTGAGTGGTGGTATTGGGAATTGTCTCAAGGGAGGCCCGAAACTTGGAATTACGCCAAAAGTTTATTTAATTAAAGCTAACGCCTTATTCACGAATTATTAGTTAAATTAGTAAAACTAGTTCAGATTCTGCCAAGTTAGGACGAAATATTTTACTTTTTTATGGAAAAAATTCTTTGTAAAAATTGTGGCATCGAGCTATCTGTTCGTGATAATACTTGCCCAAAATGTGGTTCTTCTGAAAAAGCAATAACGCTCAATCTACGCGACAGCATAGAATTACACAGTTCTGTCGGAGGCAAAGTAAGAGATTGGCAAAGAAAGCTAAAATACCATTTTGAAATTGGTGAAAATTTTTTCAGAAAAACAAAACAATGGAACTATTTGGAAAGAATTATAGACTGGACAAATAATTTTTACAAAGAATTAATTAAAAATAAAGATGGGAAGATAATAAAAGATATAGAAGAACCACTTAGTCAACATCAAGGACACGGTTTTGCTAAATATATAAAAAAGTAAAATACATCGCCTAACACGGCGTATCTGGTTCGTAAAAATATTATTTATTAATTAAATAAACTATATGACAGGCAGCCTCACAATATTTAAAAATATACTCATCGCTTTTATTTTATTCGTTCTTATACCACTCTCTTGGTTGTACCAAAGTCGCGTTTTGGCAATAATCTTATTGTTGCTTTTCGGTTTAGAAATTTTCCTACTCGTAAATTCCATAAAATATAGAAGCTATTTCTCAATAGCCAAACCAAATAGATGGAACGAGATTAAATGTAAAACATGCGGTTTCCAGGGCAAGCCGATATATTATGAACCTAATTATTTACCCATTCTAACATTCGTAAAATTTCTAAAATACTATATAAAACAATTTCCTATTGAATACGGCTGCCCACATTGCGATAATCCACGAAAGAACTACGTGAATATAGAGTTCGTTGCTAAATAATATTTTTACTCACGCAAATTTCGTTTCCGCTTTTTGTTGGCGCATCCGCGCAATTATAACAAAAAGCTCCAACGAAACTTCAGATACGCCGATACGTTATGTGAAATGCATGTTTTACTTTTGGGCTATCGCCCAGCTCTAATAAAGAATTTGAATTTTGTTTTTTTATTTATTAGAAAGGGGTATAAGGTGTTTTCTCCGCTCCGCTACGAAAACGATTTATTTATAAGGGAAAAACGAATACAATACAATTACTAAACTTGAATGTAAACTATGGCAAATTCTAAAGAAGCAAAAGCACGAATAAAAATAAATAAGCTGCTTGAACAGGCAGGTTGGCGTTTTTTTGACAATGAAAAAGGGCAAGCAAATATTTCCCTTGAACCGAATGTAAAACTTACCCAAAAAGACATCGACGTTTTTGGTGAAGATTTTGAATCTACAAAAAATGGCTTTATTGATTTTTTATTGCTTGATGAAAAAGGTTTTCCGCTCGTCATCTTGGAAGCCAAAAAAGAAGATAAAAACCCGTTAGATGGAAAAGAACAAGCGAGAAAATACGCCCATACCGAAAACTCTCGCTTTGTTATTCTCTCAAACGGCAATCTTCATTATTTTTGGGATTTGGAACGGGGCGATCCTGAAATTATCACCGAATTTCCAACGCAGGAATCTTTGAAGCACAGACAGGATTTTAAACCCGACAATCAGCGTTTAGCGGACGAAGAAGTCAAAGAAGATTATATCGCTCTTACGCAAAACCCGAATTTCAAAGATGATCCTCGCTATCAAAAAAAAGAAACACGAGAACAATATCTTTGGGACGAAAATTTGCGAATTTTACGCCCATATCAACTCAAAGCGGTTCACGCTTTGCAGAGATCCGCCGAAGCTGGAAATGATCGTTTTCTTTTTGAAATGGCAACGGGAACAGGAAAAACGCTTATTTCCGCCGCAGTCATCAAACTATTTTTAAGAACGGGAAACGCAAAAAGGATTTTGTTTTTGGTTGATCGTTTGGAATTGGAAGATCAAGCGCATAAAAACTTTGTCCGCTATTTGAGCAATGACTTTTCTTCTGTTATTTACAAGCAAAATCGTGATGACTGGAAAAAGGCAGAAGTGGTCATTACAACAGTTCAAAGCCTTTCATCGCAAGATAAATACAAAAAACTATTTTCACCGACCGATTTTGATTTAGTTATTGCCGATGAATCACACCGAGCAATCGGCGGAAATTCGCGCGCGGTTTTTGAATATTTTATCGGCTATAAACTGGGCTTAACCGCAACGCCGAAAGACTACTTGAAAAATGTTGATCCGCAAAAATTATCACAAAAGGACCCGCGAGCGTGGGAAAGACGGCAACTCTTGGACACTTACACGACTTTTGGCTGTAAAAATGGCGAACCGACTTTTCGTTTTAGTTTGCTTGACGGCGTAAAAGAAGGATTTTTGATCAATCCCATTGTTTCAGACGCTCGAACAGACATCACAACAGAATTACTTTCAGAAAAAGGCTATGCCGTAATGGTTGAAGATGAAGAAGGTGGAGAAAGTGAAGAAACATTTTTCCAAAAAGATTTTGAAAAGAAATTCTTTTCCGAAAAAACCAATCGTGTTTTTTGCCAGACATTTATTGAAAATGCTTTCAAAGACCCGATAAGCGGTGAAATCGGCAAGAGTATTATATTTTGCGTGAGCCAGAAACACGCTTCGAAAATTACTCAAACGCTCAATCAAATGGCGAGCCAGCTTTGGCCCGACAAATACAATTCAGATTTTGCCGTGCAAATTACATCCAACATTGCGGACAGCCAGCAATTCACGATAAATTTCGCAAACAATAATTTAAGCGGACACACCAAATTTTTAGAAAATTATAAATCCAGCAAAACTAGAATTTGCGTTACTGTCGGAATGATGACGACTGGCTATGATTGCCAAGACATTTTGAATCTTGCACTTATGCGTCCCGTCTTTTCGCCAACCGATTTTATTCAGATCAAAGGACGAGGAACAAGAAAATTCACTTTTGAATACACCGACGAATACGGCGAAAAACACAAAGCATCAAAAGACCATTTCAAATTTTTCGACTTCTTCGCAAACTGCGAATACTTTGAAGAAAAGTTTGATTATGACGAGGTTTTGCAATTACCAATCAAACAAAAAGGAATGGATGGAGAAGGACCTGTCGGCGTTGATATTGATGAAATAGAAATTTTCAATCCTGACAAAGTAAAAACGCTTACAGAAACACCTGTTGGAATTGAGGGAATGAAAGTTGATCGCAAGCTTTTTGAAAAAGCCCGCGAGGAATTACAAAATGATCCCGAAGTGAAAACTGCCGTTGAAAACGAACAATGGGAAAAGGCGGTGCAAATAATGCGGGACAAATATGAAGACAAACCACAGCTATTCTTGAATCTCGAAAAAATCCGCAAGAGCGAAAACCTCGATCGCCGTATTTCTTGGCGTGAATTTTTGGAACGAGCTTTTGGCTTGATTGATGTTTTCAAATCCAAAGACGAAAAATTGGAAGAAGAATGCGAAAAGTTTATTTCAATCTACAAACCCGAAAGCAAATATGTTCCGCATATCAAAAATTATCTAAAAACGTATGTTACGAGCGAATATTTTAGAAACGAAATAAACAATCAACGATTTCCAAGAGAATTTGCTGGCTTCACTATGGCGGAATTTAAGCAGTTGAATGGATTTCGCGAGACCGTTCCGACATATGTCAAAGATTATGTTCCCGTTAATGTTTATATGAGGTAACCAAAAATATTATGCTTGATCAAACTACAAAACGAAAACTTGATTCTGCCCGACAAATTCTTGTCGGTAAAGTTCCTGATCCAAAAGCGCAGGTTGAGCAAATCACAACCGCCCTTATTTATAAGTTTATGGATGATATGGATAAGGAGAACGAAGAGGTTGGATTGAAAACTCAATTTTTCGTTGATGACTGGAAAAAATTTTCGTGGACGAAAATTTTGGACAACAAGCTTTCTGGACAAGACCGTCTTGATCTTTATGTTCAAGCAATTACGAATATGCCAAAAAATCCGCATATTCCGCAATTGTTTCGGAATATTTTTAAAGGCGCTTTTTTGCCATACAATGACCCGAGAACGCTCTCGCTTTTCTTGAAAGAGATCAACGAATTTAATTACGAACACAGTGAAAATTTAGGCAACGCTTTTGAATATCTGCTTTCCATTCTCGGAAGCCAAGGCGACGCTGGACAATTCCGCACCCCTCGTCATATCATTGATTTTATTGTTGAGGTTGTTGATCCAAAGAAAAACGAAACAATCCTTGACCCCGCTTGCGGAACTGCTGGATTTTTGATTTCTGCCTACAAACACATTTTGAAACAGAACAAAGAAAAAGCGCTCACGCCTGATGAAAAATTGAAGTTGATGAATAATCTTGCAGGCTATGATATTTCGCCTGATATGGTGAAATTGGCGCTCGTGAATATGTATCTGCACGGATTCCCAGAGCCAAAAATTCACGAATATGATTCGCTAACAAGCGAAAAGCGTTGGGAAGAAACTTTTGATGTGATTCTCGCCAATCCGCCGTTTATGACACCAAAAGGCGGAATAACCCCACATAAAAGATTTTCAGTTAATTCAACAAGGGCTGAATTTTTGTTTGTAGATTACATCTTAGACCATTTAAATATTGGTGGTAGAGCTGGAATAATAGTACCCGACGGAGTTCTTTTTAAAGCAGATAATGCTGCAAAACAATTGCGTAAAAAACTTCTTGAAAATAATCTTTATGCGATTGTTTCTTTACCAGCAGGAGTCTTTCAACCTTATAGCGCAACAATAAAAACGAGTATTTTGATTATAGACAAGGAAAAAGCAAAAAGGCAGGATTCAATTTTATTTGCGAAAGTAGACAGTGATGGCTTTAGCCTTGGGGCAAACAGAAAACAAGTTAGCAAAAATGATTTACCGAAAATATTATCTGAAATAAAGTCTATTTCCAAAGACGGAATATTAACAAAAATGGTTTCAAAAGCAAAAAAAGAGATTATATCTCATGACCCAAATATAGACTTAATTTTAAAAAAATACATTCAAGAATCGCTAGTAGAATCAAAAAAATATCCGTCTGTAAAATTACAAGATATCGCTGAATTTCAAAATGGCCACGCCTTTTATAAAGATGGCTATTCGGAAAATGGTAAATTGGTCATTGATTTATTTAATATATCTGAAAATGGGGAGTTACAATTTTCTGAGAAAGATAAATATGTTAGCGAAGAATTTTATAAAAAATATGAAAAATTCCAATTGAATAAAGATGATCTTATTATTGTAATGACTGATATGAGCAAAGAAATGAAAATCTTAGGAAGGACGGCTATTATTGATGAATCTAATAGATATATATTAAACCAAAGAATAGGAAGGCTTAAAATAAATACCAAACTTGCTTTGGTGGAGTATGTTCATTCTTTTACTAACTCATATAATTTTTTACAACAATTATACAATGTAGCTAAAGGATCTGCACAAAAATATGTAAATACTGGAGAAATTAAAAACGCAATAATTCCACTACCGTCGATAGAAATCCAAAAAAAAATAGTAGATAAAATTGATAACGAGAAGAAGATAATAGCAGAAATGAAAGCAAAAATTGAAAAGTCGGAAAAAAATATTAAAGAAATTATTTTTGAAATTCTATAAGCATGATTAGCAAAATCTCAAAACTTGATAAAATTGCTAAATTTTCTTCCATTACACAAGAGAAAGTTTTTCAATATGGTGGAAAAGGACAAAACTGCAATATCGTTTTTGGATTTAACGGATCTGGAAAAACTACTTTATCAAATGCAATTTCATTTTTCGCCGATAACTCCTTTATTAGTGAGGATGAGAAGAAAGAAATATATGATGATATAAAAAATGGTGATGATTCTATCGTTGAATTAAGCACACAAGGAAATTCAATAATAAAATACCCCGCCAACAGCGCACATAGTAAAAATAGGTAGCGTAGTCAAACGGTCGTTTTTTAAAAATTAGCTATTTGCTAATTTTAGGTGTAAAGTAAATGAAATTACTAACAATGTGTCCGTATACGGAGACTTTTCATTAACTTTATGCCCAAAAAAAC
>Ga0210057_1005468_pt1 | contig 16320 bp, 19 predicted proteins | sample CryGeyCG2114_010_2_FD_183968 | JGI IMG/M metagenome (GOLD analysis project Ga0210057, IMG submission 183968) | Groundwater microbial communities from aquifer - Crystal Geyser CG10_big_fil_rev_8/21/14_0.10 (SPAdes) (version 2) | ecosystem: Environmental > Aquatic > Deep subsurface > Groundwater ...
ATCCTTTTACTTTCTCGTATTGTTGTTGAAGAATTAATTGATCAAATGTAATTTAAATCACCTCATGCAAAAAGAAAGCGTTTATCTCTATAAAACTTGTGAATTAGGGGGGTTAATCAAAACTCTCTATTAAATAAATATAAGATAATGATAACTTTTAACGGCTCTTCTTTTGACCTGCCTAAATTGGAGAAACAATTTCGGATAACCATAAACATGCCGCACATTGACCTCAAACCATTATGCGTGAATCTTGGATTAAAAGGAGGGTTGAAAGAAGTGGAGAGGATCCTTGACCTTAGAAGACCGCAGCATCTGCAGGGAAATCCTGTAGACCTTTGGAAAGCCTTCCATGCATCTGGGGATAAAGAGTATTTAGATTTGTTGATAAGCTACAATAAAGAAGATATTGAAAATCTAAAAGTAATAATGGATATTGTGTATAAGAAAATGAAAGAAAATACATTAAAAGGACGATAGCTCCGCACTTTAGTGCGGAGTATCAGCCCTTTTATGTCACAAAGTGCGGGGGATCAGAAAGCGTCTCTTTTCAAGCCTCGCCTTTTAAGGCGAGGTGAGACACTTTCCCGCACTTTCATGACTTTGAAAATATTTTAGGCAAGTCGCGGATTGAATGTAATGAAATCAATTTTAGTGGTTTTGATCAATTTTTTCAAAAGGTTGTGAGCAATAAATTATATAAACCTCTGAATTTATCTTTAATATAATGACAACGGTCAATCCTTATGAAGTCAGTGGAAAAGTTGACTATGACAGATTAATCAAGGAATTCGGGATTAAAGAGTTAACTGAAGAAGACCTTGCCAGGATAAAAAAGATAGCTGGAGAAATCCATCCTTATCTAAGAAGAGGCATCTTTTTTGCCCACAGGGATATTGGATGGTGCCTTGACGAGTATGAGAAAGGCAACAGGTTTTTTCTATACACTGGCTGCGGGCCTTCAGGACCGATCCACCTGGGCCATCTTGGGACATGGAGATTTACCAAATGGATACAGGACAAATTTGACGTTGAATTATGGTTCCAGTTCACCGATGATGAAAAATTCCTGTTCAAGGATAAGAGCTACGAAGAAATCCAGAAATGGACGCATGAAAATATACTGGACATAATCGCTCTTGGGTTTAATCCAAAAAAGACCCATTTCCTGATTGACACTAAACATGCAGGAATAATGTATCCTGAAGCTATCAAAGTTGCCAAGAAACTTACCTTCTCAACAATAAAGGCTGCTTTTGGATTTAAAGATTCGAACAATATCGGCAGTATTTTTTACACCGCAATGCAGACCGTTCCAGTTTTTCTGCCAAATGTTCTGAAAAATGAAAGAAAGCCCTGCCTGATCCCCTTAGGTGTTGATCAAGATCCTCATTTCAGGATAAGCAGGGACATTGTAGAAAAACTTGGCCATAAAAAACCGGCGATCATACATTCAAAACTTATGCCCCCGCTTACAGGAATGGAAGGGAAGATGAGTTCATCTACAGCGGAAAAGGCGGTCCTTACCACCGATGACGCAAAAACTGTAAAGAATAAAATAAACAAATATGCGTTCTCTGGAGGACAAGCTACTATTGAAGAACACCGAAAAAAAGGAGGAGATCCGCATGTAGATGTAGCTTTCCAATGGCTTAAATATTTTGAATTTGATGACAAAAAACTTAAGAAAATCCATGATGATTACAAGAGCGGAAAATTATTATCTGGTGAACTGAAGGCAATCCTGATAGATAAGATCAACGAATTTCTTGCTGAACACCAAAAAAGAAGAAAAAATGCAGAAAAAATGATTGATCTATTTATTTACAAAGCATAAAAAATAGTTTAAAGGCGCCGCTAGGAACATTAAAAAGCGTAGCTTTTTTAAATACTAACTTCTTTCTAAAGAATAAAGAGGTGACAGGTAATATGGCTAAAAAGAAAGCCAAGCGCGCTAAAAAGACAATAAAACATTCTAAGTCAAAAAAAGATTTAGTTGCAAGTTCCACAACAAGTAAGTGGCATGCTGTCCCATTGAAAGGAAGTTTTATGGTTCTTTCAATACTAGGTTTTTTGATCAGCTCTTATTTAATCAGTAACAAAGATTACAGACTCACATTCATGATAGTGTTTGGAGTGATGTTTATAGCTTCGCTAGTGAGCATGACAAAAGCTCCTATAATTAATAAATAAAAATTAATAAATAAAAAAATGGCAGCTAAATTCACCTGGAAATTTCCTCAGAAAGATTTTCTAGTGATGAGAATAGAAACTGTATTTGTCTCGATACTTGCAGTACTCGTTTTCATAGTATCTTTTTACCAATTTGGCAGCAGTTTTCTGATTGCTTTATTATTCACCCTTATTTTCCTTTGTCTTTACGTTCTATTCTCTTATGTCGTCCAAAGGATAAGGACTGTTGAGGAGAAATACAATCTTACTGAAAAGCATCTTGAAGTTGTCAGAAAAAAAAGAAGCAAGACAAAAAAAGAAAAAGTGCATCTTAAAGATGTTGTCCACCATAAGTTAGACAGGTTATTTCTTGGCGGTTATCTTTTAGCTAAATCAGGAAATGAGCATCTACATAAACATCTTCTGTTCTTTAATACCAAGGAAGAATTGGAGAAGTTTGAGAGTTTCTTGAAGAAACATTTGAGGAAGAAATAGATTATTTTACTCTTTCTCTAAACAAAGCTGCAGCCAAAGTAGCAATAACATCTTCTTGATTTATGCCGTGCTTGATAGCTAGATATTTAGCATCTTGAATACTTTCGTCCATGAGCTGGAGATGTTGCTTGCGGAGTTCTTCAGGAGACATAACAGCTTTATTTGTGAAGAAAAGTTTAAAAAGATTTTGGGTTTTAGATAGTTATGGATAAAGAAGAAGAAAAGATAATTGTAAGAAATTTCTCTTTAAGGTATGTTTGGAATCATTTATATCAACCTTATTTTTATGGTTGCGGCATTGTATCAAGAAAATCTGCAGCGGAGAAAGGCTTGCTTCCAGAAGGAGAACCATTAGAAGGTTTATGTATGATTGTTGAAGGTAATCCAGATAATTTACCCGTTAACGTTCCTAAACCAGAAAATCATTTTGATGGAATGCTGGTACTCTACAATAAAGAATCTAAAGCAGCTCAAATGTATCTAGATCTATTTGGTAACTAAATTCCAACTATAATCTTATAAAACAACTTCTTTTACTATAACTATGCCCTCATTTTGGAAACACGTCAATACTGTACTGAGAGAAGCTGATATCATCATTGAAGTATTAGACGCCAGATTGATCGAAGAAACCAGAAACGAAGAAATTGAATACAAAATTGAGAAATCTAAGAAGAGAATTCTCTACGTCATCAATAAATGCGACCTTGTTGAGGCTAAAAAGCTGAAGGGTATTAAAAAGAATCTCAAGCCTTCTGTTTTTATTTCCAGTAAAGATCATCTAGGAACAACCATATTAAAGAAAAAGATATTGGAATTGTCCCGGGGAGAAAAAGTTACTGTGGGAGTCCTAGGTTATCCAAATGTTGGCAAATCTTCGCTTATCAACGCTTTGGCTGGAAAAAGAGCAGCAAGAACTTCTTCTGAAAGCGGATTTACAAAAGGATTACAGAAGATCAGGGTAGATAACAAGATTCTACTGCTTGACACTCCTGGAGTATTCCCTCATAAAGAGAAAGATGCTGTGAAACATGGTAAAACCGGTTCTGTGGACTACACCAAAATAAAAGATCCAGAGATGGTTGCTATGCAGTTAATTGAAGATGAGAAAGAACTGATAAAAAAACATTATGGTGTAACTGAAGATGAACCAGAAACAATATTGGAAGAAATAGCCTTGAAATTCAGAAAAATGCAGAAAGGAGGAATGCCTGATATGGAAGCGGCAGGAAGATTCCTGTTGAAAGAATGGCAGACCGGGAAGATAAAATAAAACTTATTCCACAGAATTGATCATGCAACTTCTCAGAAGTCTTTTTGCTTCTTTCCCATAAAGTTGATCATCAGGATTAATCCTTGCTGCTTCAGTAAAATCACTTTGCGCACCAGCCAAGTTGCCGGCTTCTTCTTTTACCAGTCCGCGCAGGTAATGAAGATTAGCTCTGTGAGTAATTATTCCTCTTTCACTTAAATCCAGATGAGTCCAGGTGTCGATCTGTTCCAACATCCAACTATAAGCATCAACTTTATCTAAAGCTGACATTTCAGAAACATCAGGATAATGTGGAAGAGGTTCATTGTCAAATAGGTGGCTGTTATAATTCTGACTACTTGAAGGGGTCTGATAAATCGTTCCTTTTGGATTTTCAGCAGCTATCTGGGCTTCTAACTGGGATCTTTCATCATCATTCATCATATCTGTTCTCCTAAAATCATCAGCCATTTTATATTCAAACCCTGCTGTTTTTATAAATTATTTGTAGTTACAAAATCTTTTTAATTCCTTGAAACTTTATTAAACTATGTTTAAACAAATAACTCCAAAAGAAGCAAAAGAATTGATTGAAAAAAATAAGAACAACACTCATTTCAGAATAGTTGATGTAAGAACCAAGGGAGAGTTTGATTCTGAACATCTCAAGGGAGCATTAAACCTTGACATTCATGACGAAAGATTTGAAAAAATCATCTCTAAACTTGATAAGGAGAAGACCTATCTTGTTTATTGTAAGTCTGGCGGAAGATGCGGTTCCGCAGCTGAATTGATGGATAAAAAAGGCTTCAAAAAAGTTTATTCAGTGATGGGCGGGTTGTTTAGTTAATCTTCAAAACCTGCCCTTTGGAACCTGTCTTCAGAACTATGGTAAGAAGGTTTCACGCATTTTTATGATTCTCCACAACTTTTATATACTTCCTAAAAGAAAATAAAGTTATGATCTCTTTAGCAAATATTTTTCAGTCACTGGTAATCCTGATAATACTAGTTGTCCTTTCAGGTATAAAAGTTGTCAAGGAATATGAAAGGGGAGTAAAATTCACCCTGGGTAAATACGTCGGATTGATGAAACCAGGGCTTAGACTGATTATTCCCTTGGTCCAGAGCTGGGAACGAATTGACCTGAGAGTTAAAGCTGTTGACGTTCCAGATCAGGATTGCATCACCAAAGATAATGTTTCTGTTCGTGTTAATGCAGTTCTTTATTTCAAAGTTGCAGAAGCTTCCAGAGCGGTACTGGAAGTTGAGAATTATTTTTATGCTACCTCACAGTTATCTCAAACAACTATGAGGGATGTGGTTGGGGAAGTTTCCCTAGATGAACTTCTTAACAAGCGCGAAGAATTGTCAAAAAGGATCCAGCAAATAGTTGACAAAGCTACCGACCCTTGGGGTATCAAAGTGGTCTCAGTAGATCTGAAACATATTGAACTTCCTCAGGATATGAAAAGGATGATGGCCAGGGAAGCCGAGTCTGAGAGAGAAAAAAGAGCTGTAATAATTCGCGCTCAAGGAGAAGTTATCGCTTCTGAAAACATGAAAAAGGCGGCTGAGATGCTGGCCAAAGCGCCAGGGGCATTGCACTTAAGAACTTTACAGAGTCTTAATGATCTTTCCAGTGATCAGAGCAACACAGTTGTATTTGCAATTCCTTTGGAAATATTAAGGGCTTTTGAAGGCATTAAAAAAAAGTGAGCTTTTTCTGAATATTTAGAAACTATTATATATTTTCAAGATGCTTCTCTAAAAACAAATGACTATCAAAGGAAAAATAAAAAATAGCATCAAAGACCACTGGCAAAGGAGAAGGAAAGTCATCATTCAATTATCCCTCCTTCTAGCAGGAGCGCTGATCTTATCTTTTACTGTTGGCAGGAATATAATTTATGCAGAAAGTCCGGGGTTATACTCATTTGCTGCGGTTAATTTTGCCGGCTACCTTTTCTTCTTATTGATGCCTGTGGAAGCTCTAGTACCATTCTACTTGGCTGAAGGGCATACAGGACTTACAATTATAATTCTTGCCGTCTCCACAGCATTATTGGCGCAGCTGATTGATTATACTATTGGAAATCTAGCCAGTCATAAGATCATAAATGATTTAATCGGAGAAAAAAGGCATCTTAAAGCAGAAGGCAAAATAAGGAAATATGGATTTTTAACAGTCTTCTTTTTTAATCTGCTGCCATTATCTTCCCCGATAGTTGTTCTGGCTGCTGGAATGTTAAGATTAAATTTGGGGAAAGTGATGTTTTATAGTTTTGTAGGATTAACTTTGAAATATATTGCCATAGTTTATCTGTCTGGATTGTTTTAAGATCATTTTTTATAGTCTCAAAGGAGGCTGCCTTAGTCCTTCAGGTCTTTCGGAGATGATGTGCACATTGTCAACAATTGCTCCCTTGCAGGTTATACCTGCTCTTACTAATCTTTCGTCAATTCCGCAGCGATGGGGATTGTATTCCTCTCTTCCACCCATTTCCACTATATTGTTAAGCATACTAAAAAGATCCATCTTGGTGCTCAGGTATCTTACTGGAGTCATATTTCCTCTTTGATCAATAGCATATGCAAGTTGGAAGGAAGACTGTAAAATTCCATCGTCTTCACACCATCCAGAAGAACTGCGAGGAATGACTATGCCTGTCTTATGGCCATTTTTCTTCATATATTTTAAGAACCTGTTTCTTAACTCTTCTAAGGAACTTGCAGAGTTTGGATCGTCATACCTAACTTCCATATTAGACACTCTTGGCTCTGAAGTTGCGTCACTGCAGTCTCTGGGGTAGCCAATCCTTGAATCTCCTGGTAGAATAGTCTTTCCAGTTAATCTGCTAAGATGAAACGCTCCGTTCCTGTCTGCCAAGTATCCTACAGGCATGCCGTTTTCTATCAATGTTCTTCTTTTTGCCGGAACTCCTTCATAATCATGCTCCATACTGCCCCATCGATTTTCCATGTTTGGATTAGAATATACCGAGATATGGGGATTAGTACAAACTCTGCCAAAATTTTCCCAGCCCCATGATTTTGAATCTCCATTCAATATTTCATCCGAGGATAAGAAATGTACTAAGGCTTCGTGAAGGGGAACACACATAGCATCAGGTGTAAGTAATGTTGGATATAACCCCTCCGTGATTACCCCGCTATGTTCCTTTCTTTTGTTAACTTCTCTAGACATCCATTTTGCGCGATTTATCAATCTTGTAACTTCTCTGTCGCTGAATTCTTTATCCATAGAATAAAGTCCATCATTAAAAACTAGAACCTCGTTAAAGTTTCCTCGTGTTTCTATTTCAAAAGAGATCATGTAACCAAAAAACCCATCTCTTATGACTGTGCCTTCAGAATTAGCCATCCTTCTGACTTCTTCATGAACTTCTATGGTGGTAATTCCATAGTTTCCCCCTCTGCTTAATTCTTGCGCGCATTCCTTTGCAAGTTTCCTTAATCTATCCAGAGGCAGAATCTTTTTGTTTACTTTATCATCGATTGACCTAACTTGCGGCACTTCAATAAGGTTTGGGACAAAAACATTATTGGTATATCTCCTATCCAGTTTTGCCCAATCGTAGTACTCGTCGGCAGCTTCTTCTATTGCTTCATCAAGATGGCGTTCAGTTTTCCTTTGTAGAAGCCTAATGCCGCCTTTACTTGGTATTTGAAACATGCTCTGATTTAGGCCATGTCCCCCTTTAGTCCCAACGCCGACATTAGAGTATACAAACCTATCTGGATTACGCGGATTAGTGAGATTATCTTCAACAATAGCTGCAGGACCATTACTAGATTCGGCTGAAACTTTAGCACTAGAGTACTCCATGCAGGTAAGAGCCAGGTACTTTAACCTAGGTTCTCCCGCAAACTGGTCTAATGTACCTTGTTTTATTTTTGTTACGTGGCGGCTCTCAATAACCCTGATTAAAGCATCTAAAACAGAATCATTAGTTCTTGCAATTCTTTCCATTTTTGCCTTATGGAAATAAAAAATACTCCTTATATTAATATAGATATTGTTATAACCAAATAAGGACTAAAAAATATCTTTTAAAGAACAAACATGATATATCACAAATCAACCAAGATCTCCTTCTTTTTCAAATTGACACTTTTGATTTTTTTTTCTTTTTTAAGTTCCGTAGCTATCTCTTCCCACCCCTTGCTTTCTCTTAGTTTTTTTACGATATCCAACAACTTCTGGAGAGAGGCGTATTTTTCGTAGATTAACTCTCCTTTCTTTTTGTTCAATTCAATTTTCTTTTCCAGGCTTTTTACTGCTTCTTCCTGCCCAGAGATAGTCCTTTTTAATGCCGCTATTTTCTTCTCGTAAGGGGAAGTTTTTTCAAATGGCTGCATGGTATTAACCGCCTCATTATAAGTTTCTGTTTTTTTGACAACTTTCTGGTCAATTAAAGGGAAAGGGGTTATTTGCTCATCGTAAATGTAGCCGGCAGGTTTTTCTATCTTACTGAGGAGGTCTTTGATGAATCTTACAATCATCTTTACCTCTTCAGCTTCAGCTTCTGTTGGCAGTTTTTTGAAATCAATATTGCCTATTTTACAAACTTCTTCAGCATACAACCCTCCCAAACCAAGTTCTGTAGCTAAAGAGGTGGCAAGATTCCGTTTCTCACTTTTCTTTAACAGGCTAGCCAATTCTTTCTCTGCCATTTCTTTCCAGTTAAATCCTGAAGCAGGAAAAATATATTTTTCCTTCGCCTTTACAGTTCTATCTTTCCAAGTCTGCTGTTCCAAAGTTCCAATGATGTTATAATCTTCATCAGTTAAGATGATATTACCCTTCGAAAAGAGCTCTACAATAAGGAAATAAGTTTCTTTCTTCTCCAACTCAAAAACAACGATCCTTTCAGAATCTTTTTGGGTAATATATTTGATGGAAGCGTTGCTTAGATATTTTCTGAGCTGCATGCAGAATCCTGAAGGCCGTAAAGTTATCTCTTTCTCCTTTGTTAAGCATAAAAATTTTCCAGGTATTATTTTCAGAAGATGTTTACCTTCTCCTCTGGCATGAAGCTGTAAAACCAATTCTTTCTTCTCAGGATGGTATATCTGGGAAATTTTACCTTTTTCCAAAAACTGCAGCTCGTTTATGACTGCTGCCAATTCCAAAGATGATAACGATTTTTTAGGCATGGGGCTATGTTATTGTTTAGTTTTAAATAGTTTTAGAAAAAAGAGCGCCCGGAGGGACTTGAACCCTCGATCTGTCCCTCTGCAGGGGACCGCTTTAGCCGCTTAGCCACGGACGCGTATAGTGAATCTCAGAAAAGACCTATTTATATAATTTCTGTAAAAAAGTATGTGCATAGCGCCAATTGGCCAGTGGGTCAAATTGTATTCGTGAGACAGCAAAAGGTGCTCGTCTGCGATTTACGTAAACACGAGCAGGCGAACGAGCTATGCACATACGTAAAAAATGGATCCGAGGGGATTTGAACCCCCGGTATCCAGCTTAGAAGGCTGGCGCCCTATTTGCACGCTGGCTTGCGTTTGTTTCTGCAAGCACGCTCCAGGCTAGGCTACGGATCCGATATAGTTTCAGAACCGCAAATAACTTTTAAAGATTTCTCTATTTTGTATGTGCATAGCTCGTTCGGGGCGCTCGTCTAGACGTTTACGGAGTCTCTACGAGCGCACGCACTTTGACTACCGATGGTACAAAGCCCTCGCTGGTGATATTCACGCTATGCACATTCTCTATTTTCAAGGCAGCCAAGTTTTTTTATTCTTCAATTTATCAGGCAGATATTTATCAATTACAAAATTAAGACCATGTTTTGCTAAGGCCTGCTGCTCTGCCCTTGCCTTCATCTTAATCTGCTGTTCGGCAGCTTTCTGCCATTCTTTGTAATGTTTTACGAAAGGATCATTTTTCAAAGCATCTTTAGCTCTTTTAACGTCCACTTCTTTTAGAGGGTGGGTTGGAAGTTTATAATCTATAATGTCCTGCGGAGTTATTCCGATAAATTCAGCTTGCGGCACACAAAAATATTCATTTATATGAGCAGCGTTGCCGCTTCCAACTTTCAGAGTTCTGTAGATGTTGAAATATCCATAAAAATCACCGTCAGTAAATACATAAACTGGAATATTCATCTCATCAGCAAGTTTCCTGATAAATCTCCTGCATGCTCTGGTTGGAACCCCTCCCATGGCAACAAGGATGCAGTTAGATTTTCTCCAATATTTGTGTTTGTTTAATCTTTCAAACATACCGCTGGTTTCAATTGCCAGAACAAATTTAGCTTTTGTCTTAAATTTTAAATGCTCAACGGAACTTGGAACTGAATATGCGCCGGATCCAAACTTAGTGCAGTCAATCTCCAGATTTTTTCCGGTATCTTGATCCTTATCAATTACAATCAATTCACCTGCTACTGCTCCACCCTTCTCCTCTGGTATAAATCCAATCTGTTCCCTGTTAACAGCCATCATAGCTTCAATGTCATCCATCACTGCATCAGATTCTGGCTGTTCCTTGAAGCGGGCTTCCCCCCAGTTCTTACTTACATAGTAAGCTTCTCTCTTAGTGGCAATGTCATCGCTGTTTACAAGATCTTTAGACAAACTCATCATTCTTAAGGTCTGCGCGAAAGTTTTAATTGTTGATGCGGTAAGAGTTCTGGTCTTCGTTTTTCCAAGCAATTCAAAATATCCATTTTTGTCGTTATAGTCTACATTATTCAGAGATCTGATAGGCATTTCCATCTCTGGCTGTTTAAGTTTTCTTATTTTATCATAAACTCCTGCGGCTACTTCTTTTATCTTTTCTACGACTGGGCTGTTTTTTGTCATTTTGTCATGCTAGTTTAGTTTGTTTCTCTTCCTTTTTACTATTCACTTTTTCTTCTCTTTCTTGCTCCTCTTTTTTAGGTTTTTCTTCCCTGCCGATATTTGCCAGTTCAGGATCATAGTCTGGGTTGTCTATACCTATCTCTTCCAGTTCTCCTCTGGTATGTTCTAAAATCTCATACAGGTTATCTTCTATATCTTTCTTCTTGTTATCATCTAACTCCATTATTTCCTTAAGAGCATCAGCAACGTGAGGGATGTATTTCTCAATGTAACTCCTCTTCTTTGCTTCCTCGCCGATTCTTCTTTTTTTGTTGACGTAGGAAGCAAGTTTCCGGCCGCATTCCTGTAAGGCCAGCTTAATTTCTTTGATAATTTCATTGTAATGCGCCAATGCTTCTTTTGATTCTGATGTGAATGGAACCCACACTGATGTCATATGCACGACTATGGTGCAAGGCCCCACGGGCAAAGAATTCTTGCTTTGCTGAAGTCCGTACGATCTCCAGGAAGTATTCTGGATGGAATTTGTGATCGCGCAGGCTCCCTGCAGGTAAAGTAAAGGCACCCGGTTTGCAAATCTCATTATCCTTACGCTGGAGTCAGCAGCCTGATCCCCGCCAAAAGCAAGCGCAGCTTCAATCACGAACGGATTGCCGCGATAGACTGATGCCGGTCTCGTAGTTGAACAATAAAATTCAGCATTGATTTCTTTTCTTAATCCTTTTTCTAGGTCTTCAGATCCTATCGGCGAAATGCAGTCTGTAGGCGGCGCTATTATTTTTGTCTTTTGAATTCCTTTGTATAAGTTCTCAGCCATCTCCCTGCTGATCTGTTTTGGCTTGGTTTTTGGAAGAAGTGAGGAATTTTCACAGATTTCTTTAGCTGTTCCAGCTCCCACACGCACAAATTCGGAGGTTAGGAATTGCTGCAAAGTTTTTGCCTCCGTGATCTCTAGCATTTTTATCAATCTTCCTAACTCAACTCCGTAAGGATGCGGCTGGATCTCTTTTGGTTCGGGAGGAAGCTCTTCCACGGCTCTTGGAAAAATGATCTGGTTAGCTTCGGGATTTGTATAGATGATAGTCGTGTGCGGATTTACTATGGCAGTTTCCTTGATATATTCATCAACAGACTGCCTGCCTTTCATGTAACTTCCTTCCATGTCAATCTCTATTCTAGTGCCATGGTCCTTACCTTCCCATTCCTCTTCTTTTTCTTCAAGAATCTGCGGCTTGTTAGTCTGTGTATCAATCTTGATCTTGATCCTGTTCGCTTTATTATCAGGACCGGTCTTTGAGATTACCGTTGCTGGTTTTCCGGTAGTCAACTGTCCATATAAAACTGCGGCCGAAATGCCGATGCCCTGCTGTCCTCTGGTTGCGGATAACTTATGGAATTTTGATCCGTACAACAGCTTGGCAAAGATGTTGGGCAGTTGTTTTTTAATTATCCCTGGGCCGTTATCTTCGACGATTATTCTGAATCTATCCTCGCTCAGCTGGATCAATTCCACATTTATTTCCGGCATAATTCCTGCTTCTTCACAAGCATCAAGCGCATTATCAACTGCTTCTTTGATTGCTGTTAGAAGAGCTCTTCGCGGGTTATCAAATCCCAGCAAATGCCTATTTTTCTCAAAGAATTCAGCGATAGAGATCTCTCTTTGCTTCTTTGCTAGTTCTTCTGCAGACTTCTGAGTCATCGTTTCTGAGAAAAGGAATAGTTTTTTAAAAGTTTCTGAAAGCTGTACGTATTAAGTTTAAGTTGATGGCAGCCAGAGTGAAGCCACTTCTGCGCTTCGGTCATTATGGCTTCGCCATCCTCAGCTTACAATTCGTAACAATAAGAAGGTATACTCACAGAAGGGCGCCCATCAACTTAATACATACCAAAAGCTATGCTTTTCAGAACCTCAAAAAGGCAGCTGCTTTTTGCAGGGTTTTGGGAAATAAATTTTTAAGCGCTACCCAAAAATCATCTCTTTCCTTTTCTTTTCCAAGAATTGATACACGGTCTTATGCATACTTCCGCCTAATAACATAGCTATAGCCTGATGCGCTAAAGCTACTTGAGCAGTTTCTCCGATGATTCCAATAGTCTTACCATAAACAGAGATGTATGTTTCAGTCAATCTTTCAATTTCCTCTCTTGACTTGCCTCCTTTACCTATAACTCTTCCTTTCAATCTTTGCATGGTACTTTTATTTTTACCAGCTACATCTTTCATGTCAACTATTTCTAGGGTATAATCCTGTTTGACCAGAAGTAGAGCGGTCTTTGGGTTAAATCCCCTGGCTACTGCCCGTACTACTTCTCTGGCAGTAAATAAAGATAATCCTTCATTTCCGGTGATAGTAACATCCCCTTCTTTTGTTATGTCCAGCTTACTCTTAGTTTCTTCTTCAATCTCCTTCTTGGTCTCCCCATCTGTGCCTATAAGTACGGCAACTCTCTCTTCGGGGATTTTTAATTCATACAAGAATTCTCCGTGTTCCTTATGCGTTTCTAGGTCCATGTTCTATTTTTTTCGAGTGATTTTATATAAACTTTCCTCAACTTCTGCTTCCACACCCAGTTTTCCAAAAAATCCTACAATGTTCCTGACATCTCTTTCAAGCAATTCTCCAGAGTTAGGAGTTTTGACCAATGTTCCCTGTGAGAAATCAATGAAGAATGGTTTATCATTGTGATTCAGGATATTGAATGATGAAAGGTCGCCATGGATCAATCCAGAATCGTATGATTTTTTCATCTCTTTTATCACAAGTTCAAAAAACTTTTTAGGATTTTTAGGATATAAATTTTTTAGAGGCGGCGCAGGTTCATCGTTTCCGATGAATTCTTCCACAAGGATGTTATTTTTCCATGCTAAAGGTTTCGGAGAGCTGATTTTTGCTCTTTCTGCCTTGATCAGATTCTTATATTCTCTCTGGGTCCAGGCAAGTATAATCTGCCTCCTTTGTTTTTTTAGAAATTCGTATCTTGGATCTTTGCCAATATAATCATACATTCTCTTAAAATTAGTATTCTGCATATTGTATATTTTTACGATAATCTTATCTTTTCCTTTTTTTGCAATGAAGACATTGCTCTCCTTGCCAACCGCAAGAGGGATGAGAAGTTCGTCAAAATTACCTCTACTTTGCAGTTCAAAGAGACTTCTATTTGTAAATTCATCAAATACTCCTTGGACGGTTTTGAAACGCTCCTGATAGGTATATTGGGTCATATAACCAAAATAAACTGCTTATAGTTATTAATATGTCGCACCATAATTGTTTAATCACCCCCAAGTAACAATTTAACCGAAATATTTATATATTAGCACCCTTATCCAGTAGTAAACACATCTAAAACCACCTCTTTCCCCCGGCTGGTTGTTTAGGCAGCTGGCTAGGGGTTTTTTTTATAATCAACTAAAACTTCTCTTATTTTAAAAAATCAAGGATGAAATGGCCTTAGTTTAAAATAAGAATTTTGAACCAAAGAATTTATATACTAGAAGCTATAATTTTTGTTTAGCCTGTCACGAGAGTACCTGAGGGAGCATACGGCTAAGCCAAGCTGTGAACTCAGGGGTTAGTGACACAGGCTTCATATTCAAAATTGAATACATAACATAAAATTAAGAAAATAGAGATTATATTCATCACTTATCATATTCACTTCAGCATAAACATTTGAGATGAACACGCTTAGGCGTTATTTCTATTTTCTTAGCATATACTAAAAATCCGTGGTTTTCTGTTCGAAATCTCTGGATTTTGGTATATCTTAGAGATGAGCAAAATCATATTGCAATTTAGTTTTCATCTGGCGCACCAAACCAAAAAAACAGTTGTGCAAGGCAGGCAGTAGAACTTTTGCTCATTCTAAGCGATGATATTCAGAGGTATCAAAAATCAAAGATTTTTGGAACCGTCCAAATAAATTCGGAGGAATAAAAATGGCAAAAATAAGCCCGGTAGCGGCAAAATATATCATTCATTCAACCATCAGCATCGAAGGGATCGTGGACCGACCTGACGTAATAGGAGCAATTTTTGGTCAGACCGAAGGGTTGTTGGGAAATGATTTAGAGTTAAGAGAGCTGCAAAGAAGCGGTAAAATAGGAAGGATCGAAGTTAATGTAAATACTAGCTCTGGAAAGACCAGAGGAGAGATAATCATTCCAAGTTCTTTAGATAAGACTGAAACAGCAATAGTAGCGGCAGCAATGGAAATAATCCAAAGGATAGGTCCGTGCAATGCCAAGATTGAAGTAAAAAAAATTGAAGATATCAGGATCAGTAAGCGTAGTTTCGTTATTGAAAGGGCTAAAGCATTATTGAAAGAACTTACCGAAAACACTCTCCCGGATTCACAGGAATTATCCTACGAAGTTGCGCAATCAGTACGGATGATGGAAGTGATAGAATATGGCGGAGAAAGATTAGCTGCGGGTCCTGCAGTTGACGAAAGTGATGAAATAATTGTAGTGGAAGGCCGCGCAGATGTTTTAACGTTGTTAAAACATGGTTTCAAGAACGCAATATCTATGAATGGCACCTCCTGTCCTCAAACAATCAAAGATCTAAGCAGGAAGAAGGCTTTAACCGTGTTTGTTGACGGAGATAGAGGGGGAGATTTAATCATCAGGGAACTTTTAAGTGTAGCCGATATCGATTTTGTCTGTAAAGCTCCTGACGGAAAGGAAGTTGAAGAGTTGACTAAGAAAGAGATCCATAAATCTCTAAGGGGAAGGATAACTGCAGAGCAGGCCAGACTGGATCTAGGGATTGACAGCGATGGCGCCTTGAAAGAACCAGCACCAGTAAGAAGAACTTTCAACAATGTTCGCAGTAATGGCAGCGCTAACGGTACAATCCGGCCTAATAATAGTTTTAAAAGGGATCCTAGAGTTGGAACTAAACAATTCCCTCCAAAACCAAGTTCCACCAGTCCTTCAGGACCGGTTCAGAAAAGTAGCAATGTTGGAAGGTTGAACCCTAGCGAGAAGAAAATTTTCAAAGAAACTTTGGAAGAACTTTTTGGAACGAAAGGAGCCTGCATCTTTGACCAGAAGTTAACGGTTCTTGGCAAAGTTCCTTTATCTGAACTTAATTCAACTGTGAAAAGTCTTAACGGTGGAATCTATGCTATAGCTTTAGATGGTCCGATAGACCTTGAATTAGTAAGGTTAGCAGAAAGGCTGGGAATAGCAAATTTAGTTGGAACCAATTCAAAAGTTAAAGAAACTTCTAAAGTGAATGTTTTAACTGAAGATAAGTTATAAGATGACATTAACAGACAGATTTAAAGGCAGGATTGCCTACTTTGAGGTTTATGGAAGAGAGTATGTTGGAAGAGTTGGTGGCTTTGATGATAAGTTTGTTCTAATACAAAATTATCAAGAATTAAATGGGAGAAAAGAAAATGAATGAAAACTATAGAGAGTTTTGATTAACCCCCCTAATTCACAAGTTTTATAGAGATAAACGCTTTCTTTTTGCATGAGGTGATTTAAATTACATTTGATCAATTAATTCTTCAACAACAATACGAGAAAGTAAAAGGAT